>Ga0256404_1006823_pt1 | contig 18541 bp, 26 predicted proteins | sample RumenRJG_01DNA_FD_185990 | JGI IMG/M metagenome (GOLD analysis project Ga0256404, IMG submission 185990) | Bovine rumen microbial communities from Lethbridge, Alberta, Canada - RJG_01 | ecosystem: Host-associated > Mammals > Digestive system > Stomach > Rumen | place: Canada: Alberta | collected...
AAAAACTCGTACCTTTGCACCCGCATTCAAAAATGGTGCCCGTAGTTCAGTTGGTTAGAGCGTCAGATTGTGGTTCTGAATGTCGTGGGTTCGAGTCCCACCGGGCACCCAAAATCAAATGTCAATTCTGTTGATTATCAACGAGTTGGTATTTATTAGTTTCAAAAATTCCCGTATTTTTCCCGTGATAGTGTTTGGATAGGTCATTTTGGGGTATAAAAAGCCCCCGCCATTTCCATCATAGAAGCAACTTAAATCAAACAACAATATTGCCGATGGAATGCAGGGGCATGATCTATGCTTTCGTTCTCCAGAACTTCAGGATTGATAAACCTTCATAGAGGGTCTTGCCTGTACTCTTGTGCGTAATCGACTTCAATTCTCCGATTTCGGTATATTTCCTTATCGTGTTCCGTGACATGCCGAGAAGCTTCGCTGTCTGTGCGATGGTATATCTGGCAGACAGACTTACTACTGGTTCTTCGTTTACCATAGCATTATTCAGGAATTAGAATCTTCTGACTTCGCAAGTTCTTCCATAAGTTCCTTGTAGTTATTCAGAGCCAGTAATGGCATGAAGTCGTTTTCCGAATAGTTCTCACTTTGTGACATCTGCTTTACGGAAGCTGTAATAGCATCGCAGATAAATGCTTTTTGTTCAAGGAGTCCAGAATCTGTCTGAACCTTGGAAATCAAGTCTGCCACCTGATCTGTAACCATTACTTTCTTCATACTACGCCCTCCTTTACATTCTGAAACATTGTAGCCCTTGTTATCGTACCAGTATAGTCTGCAAGGTTGCCTATTGCATAGCTAATGCTATCAGCAGCCTTATCGAAGTCTTCCATAAGGGACTTGGCATCTAAGTCATGTAGTGCTATACCACTATTGAGCAGCCTTTTTAACTCCGCACTACGAACTTCTAACATCGTTGCATTCAGTTTTGAGACCTGATCGAAGATATCGGTCAGATACTCTGGGAGCTGATACCCATTTCCTGTTTGTTGTGCCATACTTGAAACTGTTTAAATTAGACCTAATCTTTTTAAAGTCCGGCAGGGCTTTGCCTCGCCTTTGGTATCGCTGCTAAGGCATGCTCCTGCCAGACAACTCATTGCTCTTAATTGTTTCTTAATGTTGCTCTCTTGCGCGTCTAAATATATGATAAATCTTTCTGATCCCCGTGATGAGGCTGGGTATGCCATGCTGATTATATCTTGGTTCCATTTCTCTTTCCATTTATGCTATTCTGCAATTGTACTGTGTGAACTCGCGCAGTGGTATGTCAAGCGCTTTGCTAACAAACCTGCGCATACTGAGTATCTCCTGCTTGGCAGACTGGACTTTGATGTTCATCTTCTTGCCGACCTCTGCAGCACTCATTCCCTGGAGATACCAGTGAAAGATTCTGTTTATCTTCTTCCTCCGTTTCTCGGTCTTGATGGACGATAGTGCAGCCGCAACCAGTTTCTCCATGCCTGCATGAAGTCTGCCAGTCCTACGCTCCCTCTCGATCCTCTCCTCCATTCTCTCGTTATCGCTGGATGATAGACAGAACTCGAATCCATCGATGGAAGCTGTAAAGGAGCGTCTTGACTTCTCCTTCATCCACTCGTACTTAATAGTCTGCATGAGGAACTTGTATGCAGCTTCTCCCGTCACATCTGTATCGTAGTACTTGAGAAACGCGTCTTGAACGAGGTCATTACTGTCATCCTTATTGCCAGTTAGTGAAAGAGCGTAGGCGAAGGCCCTGCTGTAGAGATCGAGAGCATGGTCCTTGTTTCCACCGGCCACCAGTTTCTTGTCTTCAGACTTGCTCGGAGTGTAGATGAAGATGAAACCACCGCACTTTCGCGTCCGGCCAAGGCAGTTCATCGAGATTGCCGTAGGGGACATTCCGACAGCTGAGGCGGCTTTTCTTGTGGAGGGATAGGTTGCAACAAGAACCATATCCTGCGTATACTGACACACTTTATTCATGAGGTCCGTCGTTTAGAGGTTGATTCTGATAAGATTGGCTTTCTTAAAGCAGCGATACTCTCCCTTTTCAGTGTCGAAGTAGCACTGGGTCGTCGGGTTCTGGTTCCCCTTTCCACTTGTTGGCTGCAGCATGCTTTCCTTCAGGGTTCCGTATGCCTCACGGATCGAGCCATCAATCTTCTGGAAATAGAACTTAACGATACGCTTCTTCATTTGGGCCTTTAGCTTGATGTTGAGCCATGCGGTCTTGAGTGCATCAGAGAGGCTCAAGCCGTTCTTTCTTACAAATTGCCAAGCAAGACTCATAACTTGCTTGAGGGTGGTCTTGAATGTTGCTTCCATATTCTTTTCTCCTATAAATTAAGTGAAACTTGTTGTTGTTTGATATTGCAAACGTAATCTAAGTATTTGACATGCGCAAATTTTGAGACTTCAAAATACTTGAACCAACTTTTATTTAACTGATTGTAACTCAAGCCGTTCTTTCATTAACTTAGATATACTATCATCAACTCCTTTATCGCAATGGCAAATGCAACATAATTTGAAATTCTTTTCAATCTTTATCGTTATATTCGAAAATTATTACTACCTTTGCGCCATGGTTGATGAATTAACAGAAAAGATGCACTCAGAGTTCACGGTATCGAAAGAGACCGAGGTCTGTCTTCGTGCAGGTTGTGTTTGGCTTGTCTTAGACAAAGATGCTCCTAAAGAGCAAGTCGAGAAGCAAGCCCATGAGTACGGAATCACATACGAAGAAGCAATGAAGTATCGTGACTATTGGAACGAAAAGAAGTAATTCTAATTAAATAACATCCTTGTGCCTGGTACTATCTGTGAAGACGTATCAGGCTTTTTATTCTCGTAATAAGTCCTGAATATATAAGAAAAGCCGAGGCGTTCAAACCTCGGCCGACGTTCATTTAAAAAAGCTTGCCAGTTCAGAATTTCACAATGCTTAGCCGGCTTAGTATATCGTCAAACTTATGTTGAATCTGATCTTTCTGCTTTGCCCCAGCCTTGACGAGACCGCTCTTGTACTTACGCATCAAGGAAGGATTGATATCGACACTCTTGGCGAACTCCGTCACGTTGATAAAAGGGAATGTCAGGAAGAACGCAGTCATATCATACTTGTACTCGATACGAATCTTCTCTGAATACCATTTGGGAGTGACACCAGTACGTTCTTTCATATAAGCAGCTTGCTCATGCAGGCATGACTCAAACTCCTGACGGGCTTCATCCTCAGTCAGTCCGTTTCCAAACACGGGAATCTCCTGGTTCTCGGCATAAATGCTGTAGCCTCCGTCGTTTCCTTTTTCGATAATTGCCGTAATACTCTTCATGTCATTGCTCCTTAATGTTTCGTTTGTCCATTTAAACCCACCTCCCGAAAGAGGTGGGAAGCTTTCATTGAAGCTCTTTACGTTCACTTCAAACCAGCAGCTTTCAACATGCTGTCAAGAGTGCCTTTCGGTATCTCTTGCGTTCTGTGTCTGCCGACTGGTATGAAGTAGGGGTAGTCTGGATGCACGTATTTGTAGTGTCCTTTCCCCCCTTTGATTGTCCAGCCATGCTGTTCAATCAGTCGGTAAAATTCTGAATACTTCATAGAACGCTTTGTTTAAATGAACGCTGCAAAGGTAACATTTTTGTTCCATATACGCAAATTTTTAGCGAAAAAAGTTCTGATTTTATGTATTATTTAACTATTCGTCATTATTTGACAAGCCAAGATATGTTTCCAATGGTACCGGCTCTCTGATATCTATTCCCTGTGGTATCAATCAAAGACAAACTCGGGCACCTGGCCTTTAGCCTTCATGGCATCCAGCTCTTTCTTGATACGACGCTCCTCTGCGTTCTGAGGTGTACGCTCACCTTTCCACAACTTGATTGCCACCAAGTCTCTGTCGAGGTCTGGAGAGTTCTCATACTCCTTATACGACTCATACGTGTTGCCTAACTCGTCTTTGAACATATATCAAATAATACTGATGCAAAAGTAACTGAAATATTGGGAACTACCAAACAATTCTCTTCAGAATGTTGGCTTGTCTGGATTTTAGTCCTTCATAATGGCCTCATATATCTTCTACCTGCTTCTATTGAAAACGAATATATTGGGTCGATAACTGTCGGCCACATAAATAATCATCTTCTGAAAGGACTTATCTTCCGAAGTATCTGTGCGTCTGTAAGGGTGTTCGCCCTTGGATAGAATGTATTTGCGAGTGCATCAAAGATGTCTGGCGACCTCTTCAAGCGCTTCTTGATATCGTCTTTAGATTCCATTATTATTCGTCCGTCACTCTGGAACTTCCAATGAATCTCCGTTGCCTCCTCAGCAAGCAACGAATTTGGTGGCAATGCAGGATAATACCCGTTCTTGGGATTCAGCCACTCACGAACCCTCCAGTAAAGATAAGCACGCATATTCACGAACTCATATTGATGAGTCTTGTCATGGAGGTTCCTCGCATTCTCCGAGAACTTGCAGGAATAGACGTTATGGTACTCCAGTTCCCTAAGACGTGAATATACACCAGCGCCCTCTCCGATAGTGTCTATAAATGCTTTGTCACGTTTCTTGTCAGTCATGGCATTTATGACCATACCGACAACGTGCATATGGTCGGCTACACCTCCAGACTGATGCGTCTTGATTTCTGAAACAAAGAAGTCATATCGAGGAACGAGGACACTGCTATCCCTGCCCATTCCTGCCACATCAACACCAAGTAAGCATGCCTTGTTTGGCTTGTAGGACTTTCCCTTCAATTCCTTCCATCTTTCGTTAGCCATCTCGATCCATTCGTAAGGAATGAGCACGTCTTCACCAACTCGGGGGAACATCCCAAGCACCTTGACCCGAAACAGATCGTTAGGGCGGTATAGTTTGCCCTCCCATTCGAAATCGCCTTGGCCAATATCATAATCTGACTTACTTACGGGTGAACTCCAGTTCTGCACCTTATCCTTCACCCACTCATAGTTTACCTGCCCTGGTATAACTTCCTTCTTACGCAGGACGTTCTCTGCATTGAGGGAATTAAGCCGGAACTTCTTGAATCGGTCAGACTTCATTGCACGTGCTGCATAGCCTGTCGTGATATTTGGATTGAATACTATAAGTAGTCTCGAGTTGCCTTGCAGGTTTCCTTCTATGGCATTGAAAACGGTCTCAGACATACCCGATGCCTCAGTCACGACAAACATTGTATTCACAGCATGGAATCCCGACCACGCTTCAGTGTTGTCGTCTGAGGACTTGAAGCCAGTAAGGAACCATTCGTCATAGTTCGTCTTGATCCCTTTCGCAAGCAGCCTACCTGGCAGAACTCCTTCACCGGCATTTCTGAAGAGACGTGATATCTCAGGTATCATAATCACATCGACCTGCCTTCCAGTTGGTGCCGTCATGGCAACCTTTGTATTCCCGACCAAGTTTCCTGACTTATCGAATCTGGGGGTCAGATAGAGAAAGCACATAGCTGCTACTGCGGCAACGAAGTCTTTACCCCGTGCCGTTCCACTGGCGACTGCGGTCATTGGATTGTGCTGTACTGAAGATAGTATTGCCTGCTGTTCCTTGTCAAGCTTCGCTTTCAGGACCTCAGCGGCAAACTTATTCCAGTCTTCCCGCCACTCCCGCATTTTCCGGTGTGCCTTTTCTCTCTTGGTCTCTACCATCAGTCAACTTCCTGCATCAGTTTCTCAAAACTGCTTACTGTCACGTCATGTTCTGACTTCTCGACGTAACCACGACTTTTACCCTTCGTCTTCAGGATGAAAAAGACTGCGTTCATGTCACCGCGTGAGACAGCGGCACGCAACTGGGATTCGGCCAAATCAATGAAACTTTCATCTACATCTTCTATCGCCTGACGAAACTCCTCATTCTGGAGCCATCTGTAATAGGTAGTGCGACTCTTGATATTAGCCTGCTCACAAGCAGCAGAAACGTTTCCTGCCACTTTCTCAAAGACCTCAAGAAACCTCTTCTGGCTCTGGGTCAACTTACTACGATCATCTGTTTTCTTTGCCATTTCTTCAATTATTTGGTGGGAACTATTCGCAATGAGGCCCTGCGTGTTTCTGCAGGGCACAACGTATCATCAACAAAACATTTCTACGTACCTTCTTTTCATCTTCGTGCCAAGCCTTGCCTTGATATCTGGCAATGGGTCGTTAACGAGCTGCTTGATACGCAAATACGGAAGGTTCATGCCTCCAGCCTTGAACACTTCCATAGTAGCGGCTATTCGTGGGTTGCATTCCATCAGGACCGGCACCCCTTCAGAGTTGTATCGGAAATCGAAGTCTGCATTACCATCCAGTCCTAATGCTTTCGTGAGCCGTGTTACTATCTCATAAGCTCGTGTGTCCTCGAACAATGTCGCGCTTTGGGGAATAGAAGCAACGATGGTTTCACTTCTCCGTCCACACATATAGAGCACCTTGCCATGATCTGCAAGGATATCGACGGAGAACTCTCCGCCAGTCAGACACTCCATGGCCATCATTTCGGGCATATCAGATTCTTTCTCACTCAGGATAGCCCGTAGCTCGTCATAGGTGGTGTAGAGCGAATTGGGCTTTTCCCCGAATAGGATATCAAAACGAGACTTTTCTGGGTCAATGATTCTGACTCCCCTACTTCCGCTCAACTGGGTCGCCTTTATGCACACTGCATGGTTAGGATAACCGATATACTCCAGGGCTTCGTCAAACTCCTTCAGACTTCTGATTGCATGATACTTGGGTGTTGGTATGTCATGGGCATGCATAAACTCATAGAGTCGAAGTTTGCTAAGGCACGTGATTACTGCATCGGCACTGCCGACAGACACCTGCGTACCATCCACCTGAAACTTATCTTGGCTTCCGATTAGCAATGGCAGTTCTGCAGACATAGATGGCAGTAGCACATCGACGTGCTCCTGATGGCATATAGCCAGTAGGGAATCGATGTAGCCTGCATCAGATACCTTGGGGACCTTATACACCACGTCCACCATTTGCTTGATAGTTGCGTCTTCATCGCAATCGACTCCAATGATCCTGATATCCCGCTCTCCGTTTTCACGAAGGCAGCGAAACAGCCCTGGCGTGAACTGGGCGCCAGCAGCTGTTACCATAACCGTCAAATTTCGTAGTTTCCTCATAATCCTTCAAATAAATCTCCTTGGGCAAGTTGATTCGCCTCTTCTTTTGTGCAGCTCAGATTCTCAACAAGGGGCTTAGAATGGTCACCGCCGAGTTCATAGGCAAGTTTCCGCATCTCCTGCTCGTTAGGCATCAGCCTTGCGTTGCAGATTTTCGACGCTTCATTATAGAAGTAATCACGACCACGGCCCATTGCCTTTCCTCGGTGAGTGTGATTGTCGTAGGCATAATCAGGAATCTCGTACTGCTTCGTCTCGTTCTCTGCCCAAAAGACGGTTATCGCCAAATCCACATACCTTGATTTATGCGCATGAACGAGGTGTAAGACAGCCTGAGTGAACGGCAGCTTTTCTGGCAGGTGCTTCTCTTTCAGCGACACCAGATAGTCATAGGTTGCTTTGAGATTGACGATAGCCATGTTCACGTATGGATCGCCAAGGCCTACATCTTCACACGACATAATCAGCATACGTTTCCACGCATACTTTTGATAGCCACTTTCGTAAAGTTCCACAGCCCAGAACATAGCCTGTTTCTCGTCACATCGACGGATGGCCTTCTGAAATGCACTTGCAACCTCGAAGAAGTTGTATCCGTGCTTTGTCCTTAAATCATAATTGCTCATAATCTTTCTTTTACAATTTATTGTTACGCCTCATAAAGTTACGGCAAATAGATGATATGCGCAAATTTTGAAACTCAGTTTAACTGATATCCGCTAAAAAGGTATCTTCAGCGTCCTTTGGTACGGATGTTTTCGTTTCGCAAGGCTTGTGTCATGCTTCATCTGGATGGCCTCACCAAAGGACTGACGGAGGAATAGGGTATCTTCCTTCTCCTGCTCAATCGTCCTATAATTGGAGCAGCCACCGAGATTGTGGAATGCTTTTTCTCCGAGTTCTGCAAACCGTTCGTCACACCATAGCATACGATGGTGGTATGCGTTGAGGCCGCAAATCCAATAGTCTTCACTCACTACTGCTTTCTCCGAGAAGAACAACTTGCTCCCTTCCAGAATCCCCATAGAGCCGTTCAGGATACCTGTCAGCCGTATCGGCTTATGATCTACGTACTGGAGAGGGTTGCGCTGCTTACTGAAGCCAAAGAGAAAGCACCCAGCCAGTTTCGCCATATTGCCGACATACTGAATGACGTCATAGGCCTCATCCGCATCCATTGGCACCTTCTCGCCCTTCTCGACATACAGCCTTTGGATATACTTGATGTCATCATCTATCTGATAGTGATTACCACATCTTTCGAGTATAAACTGGCGCTTCCGTGCAAGTCCTTTCAGCGAGTCGGGGTGGGTAAGTATCGGCATACCTGGATTATACTCTGCATAGGCAGCAGCCTCACTCTCTGGTACACAGAGTGTGGCATTCTTCACGCAGTGCTTGGTTATCACCCTATCAGCTCGCCCCATGGACGGAATGACTATCTTAATATCTATTGCCATTATTCAATGCCTTTCTCAGCTGCTCGACTGTTATCACCATGCCCTCGCCCATGCGTGAGCACTTGTATGACTGTTGCTTCGTTATTCCGAGTGCAGTCTTCAGGAATGATGTATCGGTGTCGTTGGTAGAGATAATCACCACGGCATCGTAATTCTCCGAGAACTTGGGCACTATCGGGTAGTCGCAGTTGCTATTGTTTATGGAGTTGAACTTCTTCTGAAAATCATCTTTCCAGAACTTCAGCAGCTCTGATTCTTGAAAACCGATATCCTTCAGCCAGTCGAAGTTGAAGGACTGCTGCAACATGTCTGTGTCCCAGCGTCCTGTGTTCTTGTTTAGCCTTACGTTCAGTTCCTTCTCTTCGTCCAATGGGAGATTGACAAAGACACACGGCACCTTCGTATATCCCAAGTCTTCTTTGGCCACCACTACGCGCTGGTGACCGCCAACAATGACGTTAAGCCTCTCTGGATTTAGGTTCACGATGACTGGTTCTGCAAATCCGAACTTCTGCAAACTGGCCTTGATGTGCATCCGGTCCTCGTCGGTAATCCTTCGTGGATTATAGTCTGCAGGGATGAGGCTGTCAACGTCAAGGTACTCCACCTTCATTCCTGCATATTTATTCTGCAGCTTCAATGCTTCTGGCTTCTTGTTGCCCTTCTTTCCTGGCATAATTATATCTTCATTTTTTGAACATAGAACTTTTCGGCATACTGGGTGCCGTTCTCTATACCTCGAATTTCAGCCAGCTTCTTGATCCCGGCTTCGTTAAGCGGGGATGGATACTGGCGAATCTGGGTAGAATAGAGGTCGAATAACTTGATCTTCTCCTCGATGTTGTCTGTGATATCGTGATAGACAGCGCCGCCTTTTATGTCGCTCTGACAGCTCAATATAAAGGGGTATTCATATAGAGCCACGAACTTGGGAGAAAAGCCCTCACGGGGCCTGAGTGAAGCCATAGCACACTCATACATCTTAATGTGGTCCTGATGGTGGCTTCGATAGTTGATGAACACTTCGTCTGGCTTGAAGATGTCAATGACATTGTCTATCTTCGATATTATCTCTCGAGAAGGAACAGCATCGAGCATTGCGTCCATATTCTGCACAATATAGTCACAATCTGCCCCAAGGATTTCACTCACACTCCCAAACTCCGCCATACGCACATTGAAGTCCTGACGATTTTGAGGATTCAATGTCATTGTGGTCATATCACAGCCTATGGTGCCGACCAGAATGAAGATATCTGCACCGAGTTCTTTCTGGTGCAACAAATAGCCGCCACAGCCGAGGACTTCATCATCGGCATGCGGGGCAATTACTAAGATTTGTTTTCGTGCCATATCACTTACTTTTTAATTGTTACTAAATGCGTAGAGATACAGCTACAGAAGTCAGGTCCTTTCGTCCGATACTTGCTACGTGCATCCTCACACGCTTGGCTGCAAATATATGAAAAACTGCTATATTGCACACATTTTGATGCAATTTTAACGTATTTTTATTCGATTTGTTCCATTTCGTGCGGAATCTCCACGGCTTTTGTTTCACTTTATGATTGCAAATACTTCTGACATAGGAGCTGTCTGCACTTGCCAATCTCCGCTTCTGTATCAATGCCAAGACCGGCATAAAAACTTGCGTGTCCGTTGAGGCTGTCACTTGCAATCTCCATAGTTCTTCGCTCTTCATTAGTGAAGCCCATACGGAATGTCCTGAATATCGCAAGTGCCCGCTTGAGCTCTCCTGCAGATAGCAGCTGGATTGCTTTTTCTGTCTTCGTCTGTTTCATAAACTGGTCCTCCAAATAAGAAGTATGGCTGCACCTGTCCTATATTCACATACTGGATAGGAGAGCCATACCGAAGAAACGCTTTATCCCATACTACATAATCTTCTCCAGTAAGTAATCATACTTATGGCAGATTGTCGCAGTCTGCATATAGTAATAACGCTTACCATCGCTCTCTTTGATGTTCCTGAACCACGGAGTGGCAACAACAACCTCCTTGTCTTTGTAGCCTACCATCACACCGCAGTCTCTGTCTTCCTTATCCTGCTTAATGCAGGTGCGGTCAATAACTAACTCCTTCTGCTCGCAGAGGGTAATAAACTTGCTCCTCATATCTTCCATTGAGGTGCATTCCGTGTTGCTTCTAAGATTGATTGTCTTCATTGTCTGAATGCTTTTGATTATTGATACTGTTGTTTGATTCACATTGCAAACGTACTCTAAGTATTTGATATGCGCAAATTTTGAAACTTCAAAATACTTAAATCAGCTTTTATTTAACTGATTGTAACTCAGGGATGTCTTGATGATCTATATTACCAAAGTTTTCAAGTTCACATTTCCTTTTTATGTAAGCATCACATTTGCGTTGTGAATAACTAAACAGTTCTTCTTTATAACTCTTCAAAAACTGTTCACATGGAGCAGAAAAAATTATATTACAACTTTTTACACATATTTCCCCATAACGAATAGTATTATTATATTTGAGAAAATCAAAACAACCTTTAGCTGCGAGATCTGCATATTTTTGTTTCATTTCATCATAAAATACTTTTGGTATTTTTATTAATTTATCTTCCGCAAATACCAAGTCATCTGGATCATACTCTATTAAGCTAAAGATAGAATATTCATGTTTAGATATCATGTGATAAAAATTATTGTTAGTCAGCATATTGAGTGGAACCGCATAAATGCCACTTTTCTTATACCATCCATCTACGGAGACACATTTTGCGTTTTTGTCCCATTTAATAATGTTGTTGAAAGGACTAATAAGACTGCCATTATTGTTTAACACAGATCGTACAGCAAGATTGCCAATTTTATAATTTTTGACTATATAATTGTAGCCAAAAACAAGCCTATCGCGTAGCCTCGGATAAATAAAATTAAAAATTGACTCGTATTTTTCTTTGGCTAAATTCATGCCAAGTTGTGTAGCCATTTTACTAGGGTCAACATTGATGCCAACTCGTGGCAAGTCAAGCCTATCTGCATCAAAGCAGACGTCAATAGTTGGATCGCCTGTTTTATGAGTGTCAGCGTGAAGTGCACAAGCAGTCTTTAGCTTATCAATCTGCTCGTTTGTAAGATCGATAAGATAAGTGTTTCGTATTAAATCAATAAACTCTGGTACCCTTTTCCCGTGGTCCGGGTCATCATAATCTTTTTTTCTTTCTATATCATGCAAATAAGCGAACCAATGCACGACATCATTATCAACACCTTCTGTTCTTCTTGCCATTAAATCCCCAAAGGCTTCGACATTTCTCATGTGAGTAAAACCGTGGTTTTTGGCTCTAATTACAGGACACCAATCATTGACAAACTTTCTTAAATTCAATTCATTCATAATAATTATCTTTTACGTTAATACTTTGTTTTTTGCACGTGCGCACGAGGAGTGTTTCAAGTGTTCCATCATGTCGAGTCGTTTTCTTGCCCGTCAAAGACATCAACCTTAAATCCCAAACTACGTAGTTCATTGATTCTGTACTCCTGCAGTGGCCTTGCTTTCCCGCCTTGTCTTTTGCACTCAACGAAAGAGGCCACACCATCCTTCAGCAGTAGCAAATCAGGAATCCCTGGTTTGTTGGTCAGGATGAGCTTCACTACGAGGAACCCATCACGTTCATATCTACGGATCAACTTCGCCTGAACCTTACTTTCCAGTTGTGTCTCTGTCTTACTCATAACAATACCCACTTGAACCCGTTACTATAATTTATCTGACCTTTTAGGCATCGGCTGATGGACTGCTGGCATGTGCCAGTCATTCTCGATGCTTCACTCTGACTTGAGAACTTGGCAATGAGTTTCCCATCAAGCGAGCACTGGCCAATCTCTCGGCCTGCCACCCGTCCAACCTTCCGTTTTTCAATACCAGAACCATAGTTGGTATTCTCCTTAATGGAACACCATTCGAGATTATCGGCCCGATTGTCAGTTTTGACTTCATTGATATGGTTAACTATCAGGTTCTCGTCATCACATTCTATGAATGCCTCGGCGACAAGCCGATGAACATACTTCTTCAAACATTTTCCATTGTCATGCAATCCAACAATCAGATATCGTCCGTCAAAATGTTGTGCTATCATTTTGGCAGGCTTTTGCCACCAGTTCTTCCTCGATAGACGAACTAAACGTGGGCAATGCCTCACTCTGCCAAAGGAGGAAACCTGATATGTATTACTATAACCAATCACGTCCCGCCATTCTTCACCTGACAGCTGCTGATCACTTAGATTCTTCCAGTATTCCATAGACTTTATCTTGGTCTGTTCTTTAGGGCCTTGCCATAATAGGAGAGGGTAAAATCCTGCTTTCCATGAACTGCATTCAATATCTCTGTCTCAATCCCAAAGTCACCACACAGGAAATACACTTCTGCAGCATCTTTTCGTTCCTTGCTGACTAGACGATTGCGCCCTTGCTCATAGGAAAGGTAAGAGAACTCAAACGAGAAGAATATCAGAGCATCGGCTGAATCAAGTCTAACTCCTTCTCGTGCCTTCCTGACTTGACTGATGAACACCTTATCGGTTGAGGTTTGAAACTCTTCGGGGCTCTCAGTCCAATTCGGGAAGGCATTCTTCAGTAGGTCAAACTCCGACTGATATGTGTAGAATATGGCGACTTTCTTGCCGGCAAACATCCGTCGGATATATTCTGCCTTGCTTGTGTCAAGAATCAGGTGAGTACCATCTTCTGCTATGACTGTTCCACTTGACAACTGATGCAGTTTACTTAGGAGCTTGGCTGGTGTATCACCGAGAACGGTCCTCCCGTTGAGGCTGATAACTCTGTCTTTTTGGAGTTGACGGAAATAGATGGCTGTTTCCTGCTTCATCGGAACTGTCAATGTATGCTCGACGATGTTTGTAGAGAAGCCTGCATCTTCCTGACTGAACGACACGAAGATAGTTGCTGTCAGCTCGTCAATCTTATGCTTGTCTGCCGTTGAGTAGTCGTTAATCATATAGCCGTTTACCATTCTCTGCCGTTTGAGAACGAAGTCATTCGCCCATTTGTAGAACGTTGTATAGGCAGCAAATGGCGAATAATCACATATCCAGAACTGATGATACAACTGCGAATAACTTTCTGGGGAGGGAGTACCGGACAAATATAGCACTGGTTTGCCCTTGGCAATCTTTTTGACGGCCTTTGCCCGCTGACTTGGTTTGGGATAGGCGCCTAATGTATGGGCCTCGTCACAGACGACCAAATCATACTTGCCGTTGCATTTGTGAACTGATTCATAATTGATAACCTCCAATTCATAGTTCGGATTCAGTGCCCGAAAGTCATCCTCTACACTCTTCTTCGCCTTGATCTTCGTGATGAAGAGAACGGATTTCACACCGAGCTTCTTTGCTGTAGCAAGAGCAGTGAGCGACTTGCCAGTCCTACATTCCATCGACAGATAACAGATTCTCTTTTCACGCAACAATGCTGCTGCGCTCGTCGATATTCTTTCCTGGTAATCTCTAAGCTGTATCATATTCACTACTTTATATCTGGATGAACTTTAATGTGCGAAGCACGTATCTTTTCGATGATTCTCATATTTTCAGCCTCTTTCTCTCTTCGCTTGGCTTGTTCTATGACCGCTTTATCACGTCTCCGCTTCTCGTATGCTAATTCGATAGCAGTAATGAGACCGCATACACTCCGTTCCGGAATGCGAATTACTTCCTTGCCTAACTTAACTATGAGGAAATCTTCTTCATAGGTCGCAGTGCACTTCATTCTATAATTCGGTTCTTGCTTCATCATATAAACAAAAGCGCAAATTTAGTTTGCGCCCCCGTTAGGGGGATATCCCCCTTAGGGGGTATGGGGGTAAATAAACAATAACAAGTACTTAGTCTTATATATAGTCTTTTAGTCTGCTCATTTGAGCAAATGGGTTTGCTCATTTGGGCAAACCCTACGAGGGGTCTGCTCATTTGAGCAAATGGTATCGTTTTTCTACACTCTTTCATAGCTGTAATCCATATTGAATTTGTTCAGATAACTGTCGAATAGTTTGAACTCACCATCTTCTTCAGCAAGGAAATACTGGAGAATCCTACTGGGCTTTATCGAGCCTCTCAGGATATCGTCAGCATAAACCAAGAAAGCGTGAATTATTGCCTGGTCTGAATGTTGCACCAGTAACCTCCCTATCTTGTCCTTGACGGCCTTAGTATTGCTTAGTTCTGTTGACTTCTTTAACCGATTTGGCTTCTGTCCAGTCAGTTTCCCTTCGTTATACATTCTGATCCGCTCGTTATAAGTGTCTTCGAGTCGTTGACGGGTTGCATTGATGAAGTCATTATTGTTCGCAAGTTCTATTGCAGAGGCCTTCGTGGCTTTCTTTTGGCATGTCGCATGGTAGGTAGCCCATCGTTTAAACGAAGAGTCTTTGTCTTCGATAATATGGCTCAGTACTTCTGGAGTCTTCAGGATGGAGAAATCCACAAAGTAACTGCGATACCGGCCCATATTGTTGCTTCGTGTGAATACTTTCAGAAATCCCAGATCGATGAATTGCTGAGTATACTTTTCTTGCTGTCGTCGAGAGACCTTGGTCGTTTTCAGAATCTTTTGTATCGGGTATGTGAACTCGGTATATCCTTTCCAGATTGCAGTCATAACGAGCCAATCAAAGAACACTATGCCATCATTACTGTCAAACTTATATAGTCCTATGCGACTCGGAAACGTTGCAACTGGGCATGATGGTTCAGTCTTCATGGCGAACCTCCTTCCTGGCTGCACAATCGAGTGCATAGCAGCACAATTTCGTGCTTATAGTTTGAACTATCAGTAACGTGAACATCCTTGTAACTCAATCAATATAATAAAGGCTATAAAAGAATCGTCTTATGCGTTTCCCCTTTTTGTCACATCGCTTTTCTTATAGAATGGCTTGCTGCCAATCTTATAAGCAGGAATCAGAACACCCATTTTCTTCCATCGCCACAGAGTTCCCTTACTCACATTGAGACGCTTTGCTGTTTCATCCAACGACAGATACTCATCGTCAGCAGCTTCCTCGGCCTTGGAGTTCAGCAGTTCTTCACCCCACTCGAGGAACATTTCTTTGAGGTCTGCGCCAGTCACAACTAACTGGACGTTGGCCCCTGATTTAATCAACTCTGGTATATTCATACTTTTGCTCATTTTGATGATTTATGGGAGCAAAAGTATTAAATTTATTTGTTTTTCAAATAGATCGTCTTTTCTAAGAATTTCTGCAAATATTATTAGAATTTTAAGAATCTAAACAGACCTCATTTCAAGACGGATTTGATAGATTCTTCGTACTCAGAACACTTGTTTTCCCACTTTGTTGGGAGGCTGGCCAGATAGTTACTTACGGTCTTCTGCCCCTTGATAATTGGAAACTCATTGCGTATCATCGTTGATGACGGATAATCGACCAGTATGTTGACCCTGCAGGCTGCAACTATTACGCACATTGCCTGCTTCTCGTCGCTTATATTGTCGATGATATCATGCAGGCACTTGCAAGCCTTTTCCGCATCCATCCCTTTCGCAACGTAGTCCTTGAAGTCTTTGCTATCTTCTTTGCGGCCTCCTTTACTGGTGCCCGCCTTGTCATTCTTTCGTAAAGTATGCATCCTCTCCTTAATGATTTCTAGGACGATTCGAGTGACAGCCCCACGCTGGGCAATTCGTAACACTTCAGGCAGATCGTTCCAGCTGAAAAGTTCGTTGGCGATATCTTTCACAGAGGCAGTTCGCAGACGCAACAGCGTTGAATCTTCTTTTGCGTCATCAAGGTATTTGTCGTACTGCTCCTTGTAAAAGGACGCTTTTTCTGTATCAAGCATCAAGTTACTGGTCTGTTCTATGAACTCTCCAATCTCCTTGGCCTCCTGAAAACACTTGTGCACCAGCATGACAAACCCTTTATATGATTTCTCACTATCGAAAGACGGTGAATACTGCTTCAGGACTTCCGCAGCATTGCTGTCGTATTCTTCCAACTCCTGGATGTACTTCTCTACTTGATTCATCACTCAATGCTTTTTATGACATCTTTCAACATATCATCATCAATATTGCGATATCTGGCGAATGCTCTACTACCTTCAGCATGGCCACTCATTTTTCCTACGATGTTAGGGTCCTTAACCTGTTTGTATGCAGCACCGACAAAAGTTCTTCGAGCCATGTGGGAACTGGCGACATCACAAATCCTTTTCGATTCTGTTTCACCTGTAAGTGAGTTCCTTACTTGGACTATCCTGGTTATGCCGACAATCTGCAAAACGTGCTTTATTGAATCATTGAACTTGTCTGCAGATATAAAGGGGAACAGCCGGCCTTTCTTGTCTGTTCCTGAATAGTGCTGTACTAATTTCAATGCTCGTTCACCTAACGGGATTCTTGCCTTGGCTGGCACATCCTCGTCTTTCGTCTTGTTCGGAACGTATTCGAGAACCCCATCGGTAATATTGGCAGACGTCAGTCTCATTAGGTCGCCAACACGGCACCCAATCAAACACTGGAAAATAAAGATATCGCGCTGAACGTTGAGGCTTCCAAGACTCGACTCTGGAATCTTTTTCTTCTCTTCATCAGACAGCTGTTCCCATAGCATTCTGAGGTCTGCATCAGCAATCTGGTTCCTCTCGTCTATTGTGAGATAATAGGGGACACCATATTTCTCTACTCCGATGGTAATTCCATCAAAGGGCCGTTTTTTGGTCCTGCCAGTTTCATACAGCCAGAGGAAAAAGGCCTTCAATTTCTTCTTGAGCTTGACAATGGTGTTCTCTCCGCGCTTATGTAGCTTCTGCGTCTTATGCTTGCTACTTATCTCTACGGGGTACTCGCTCAACAACTTCTCATACAACTTCGGGTATTGGGCGGCCAGATCGTACTCGTTCCTCATGTAATCTTCGAAGTCCTCGATATCTTCACGTCCAACTTTGTTGAAGTCCCAGCTAAAGTCTTTCTTATCCTTGACCATTTCGCGTACGAACAGCTCATATCTTGCAAGTGAACGCATTAGGACCCGAAAGGCTTTCGTGTGCTCTGCAGAAAATTGCTTCTTGGTAATGTATTCCTCCATCAGGGAATAGAAACTTTTACGGCCTTCACGTTCAGCAAATGGCAGATATTTCTCAGGATTGTGAAATCTGTCTATCTGTTCTGCCAACCACTCACTGGAGATTCTTTCCCTGGCATCTTTGTCTAAGGCTTCGTAGGCAGTGCCTATAAACTTTCTGATCCTGTCTATCTTATCCTTCTGCTCCCGATTGTATTTCACATCTTCGGTCTCGAGCCTGGCCGATATCACTATCTCGCCGCTCTTTCGTATCGAGTAACCACATTTCTCGGCTTCTTCCAAAGTGACGGATTCAACCTTGTCAGGGATATTGATACCAGCTTTCCTTGTTGCTGTCCGGTTTACGAAATATCTGAAATACTTCGGAGTGATGAACACACCACTCTTGCCATATACGTCGAACTTGCTCCCCCTGAAGAAGCGAATCAGCACTTCACTACGCTGGGTTTCTTTCTGCATCTTAGCAGACAATCGTAAATCTATCTGAGCCATATATAAATAACATCCGAGTGCAAAGATACAAAATTCCCGTGAAATTCCCGCATTTTTCCCGTGATTTGTGTGCCAAAATGCAATTTTTTATAATCAGATGGAATTTTAGACCTCTCCAAAACTCCTATATACACTCACATTCTCAAATATCAAATTAAAAGTGATTTTTTCGAAAGTGTGCCCACCGGGCACCCCAACAGGAGACATCGCCGAAAGGCAATGTCTTTTTTTTATTAAAGTCACAAAGACATCGCCGAAATTTCCATAGATTTAATATGTAATGAACATCGAACAAGTACGAAACTACACGTT
>Ga0256404_1006825_pt1 | contig 18537 bp, 15 predicted proteins | sample RumenRJG_01DNA_FD_185990 | JGI IMG/M metagenome (GOLD analysis project Ga0256404, IMG submission 185990) | Bovine rumen microbial communities from Lethbridge, Alberta, Canada - RJG_01 | ecosystem: Host-associated > Mammals > Digestive system > Stomach > Rumen | place: Canada: Alberta | collected...
AATAAAGACATTGAAACACATTCACCCGTTGACATAAGCATATCAAGTTCACGGGCTGAAGGATTAGGATTTATTTCATGAGCAAGTTTTACAAGATGATCGGTTGTATGTCCCATCGCGGAAACCACAACCACGACATCATTACCGTTAGCTTTTTCTTTTAAAATTACATCAGCAACGTTTTTTATTTTGTCTGTATCAGCGACTGAAGTTCCGCCGAATTTTTGTACTACTAAATTTCTCAATTGTTACCTATATTTTCTAACATTTTTTCAAGCTCTTGTAATTTCGGGGTATAATCAAATCTTCCTCTATCAAGCGCCTTTTTTGCAACCGAAATTGCTTCCTTAATATTATATTCGCAAACGTTTTTATTTACAAGTGTATATTGACACAAAAACAATAAATTCAGAGCTTCAACATTGTCTGCTTCCACTTTTAAAGCTTTTTCAAGCTTTCTTTTCGCTTCTTCAAAATTCGAAATATTTATTAAGAATTTTGAATATTCTACAAGCCCTTTCACATATTGAGGATATAATTCAAACAGCTTTTCATAGAATTCTGTCACCTTATAATTTTCACCCGATTTTTCATAAGCTTTTGCAAGATTATAATAATTAGACACTTGATACTTATCGGTTTGCAAGGATTTTTTAAACATTTCTATCGCATCCTTATATTTACCCTCGCTGAAATATTTTACTCCCATTGCCTCCTGTATATAAGCTTCTGCACCATTTCTTTCTTGTAATTCTTCCAATAATGAAAAATCATTTTTGTATGATTTTAACAATGCTAAAGCAATTTTTGTTTGAATAATTTGAGCATCTTTTTCTAATGCGATATTAAATTGAACTTCCGCTTTGTCAAATGCTAACATTCTTATATAAGCATTACCCCATTCAATATGGAGCTCCGGACAATCAAGGCCTTGCGATATCGCCAGTGAAAATATTTTTTCCACCCGTTCAATATTTTTTTCAATAGAATATACTTCACCCAACACATAATATGCAGGCAAAATTTTACTGTTATATTCAATTGCTTTTTGAGCATAAAATTCTGCTTCTTGGTACCTTTCACGCAAAAGTTTTATTTTTGAATACTCATAAAAACAACTTTCTGTAGGCGCAACTTTTGTTAAGAAAGTAAGTTTTTCTTCAGCTTTTGTATATTCACCCAAACGAGATTCCATAACGGCCGATAACAATATTGCAGTATAGTTATACTTGCTTATTTGAGCAGCTTTATTGAATTTATCAGCAGCGAGCGCATATTTTTTTTGTTTCATTAATGCCATTCCATGACCGGTATAAACATCCGTATTCATTGGTGTAACTTTATCTGCTTTTTCAAATGATTCAATAGCTTCTTTAGGTTTATCCGAATACAATAAACACATTCCAAGTCTTAACCATACCTCTTTGTCGTTTTCATTCAGTTGCGATGATTGGTTGTAATACTCGACTGCATCTTTGAAATTATACTCATATTCGCATATTTTACCCAAATACTTATACACCAAAGAATCTTTTTTTGAAATATCTAAAGCTTTCAACAACTGCTCACGCGCAAGCTGATAATTCTTTTCTTCAATAAGCTTTTTAGCTCTGTTTACATAAGCAACCGTTGGCAAAGACTGAATAATTGAATCTTCTTTATAATTATCCAGCGACGAATTAAGATTTTTTACCTCATTAAAGAACTTTTTTATTCTGTTAAACAATCCGCTACCTCTCTAAATGCACCTTCGCCACCGCAAAATTCAGTCATTTGTATTCCATCTATATTTTTCACTTTGTCTGTTGCGTTTGGTACGGTAATTTTATATTTTGCATATTCCAAACACTCCATATCATTTATATCATCACCGATATAAACATATTCCTCTTGAGAAAGATTGTGACGTTTTAATATTTCTTTTAAGACATCTATTTTTACCCAAATTCTTTGGTGAACTTCCTCTAATTCAAATAGGTCTTTCAACATCTCAATTGCACCGTTCTTTTCACCGGAAATTATTGAAATATCTATCCCTTTTCTTTTTAAAAGAAAATAGCCTGTAACATCTTTATAATTGATTTTTCTGCTTGACTTTCCGTCATCGGTGATATATACGGAATTATCCGTCATTATTCCGTCAAAATCAGTGATAACCATTTTTATTGTTTTGGGTAATTTTAGCATCTTCGCAACTCCCCGAAATTCTATTCACAAATCTGTTGTCGTTTGCTATAATTATATCATAAAGAGGTTGGAATTTTTATGAATTCATATTTTTACATAATAAATATAAGCGTAATAATTGTTTTTATATGTTTATTCTTTGTGACAAGACGTTCTACCAAACGCTGGTCAAAAATAAACGATTATTTGGGAAAAGTTACAACCACCGTTGATTCCATAAGATATGGGGATTTGACAACCAAAATAAACAAACTCGACCACCCGACATATCAAAATGTAACGGATAGTATCAACAGAATGGTGGAAACCCTCAACGACAGAGAACGTATGATTGCCGAATACCAATCCGAATTGATGAACCAAAACAGATTATTGGAATCTGTAATCAATTCTCTTTCGGACGGGATTCTTATTATTAACGACAAGTTTGATATCTTACGTGCAACCCCTAAAATCCTAAAATGGTTCGGAGTTCCGAAAGGCAGAGATATTATAGGGAAAAATGTGTTTGATTTTATTCAGCTTGCGGATGATGATAAATCTGCCGAAAATCTTGAAAATGCTGATATATTTATTAAACATACCCCGACAAACAACTTTATAATAAATTCTCAAAGACTTATGCACCTTGATAAAAAAAGATATGTACTTATTATAAAAGATGTAACAAACGAGAGAGAAATTGAAACGCTTAAAACAGATTTTGTTGCAACTTTAACACATGATTTGAAAGTTCCTATCATAGCAGGAGGCAACATGATTGATTTATTCTTGTCGGGGAAATTCGGGGAGATATCCGAGAAACAAGAATTCGCATTAAAAAACATGCAAACCTCTAACGAAGAACTTTTAGACCTTGTACAAATTCTGTTGGATACATACAAGATTAGTGATAAAGGCATTGATTTATATAAAGAAAAAATCTCTCTTAATTCTTTTACAGAAAATGTCGTTAATGAGATGTCACCTATTTCGGAAGCTTCAGGTATAAAGATTAAATATAACCCTTCTGATAAAGATATTATTTTGAGCGGCGATAAAATTCAATTACAAAGGGTAATAAAAAACCTTTTGTCAAATGCGATAAATCACAGCCATTCGCAAAAAGATATTGAAGTAAATATTTCATCAGATAGTAATTTTGCATTGATATCGGTAGTTGATTTCGGACAAGGAATTCCTAAAAACGAAATAAAAATGATATTTAATAAGTATTATTCTGCTGCAAAAAAACTAAGAAAAGTCGGAACAGGACTAGGACTATATTTAGCACAACAAATTGTACAAGCCCATGGCGGAGAAATTTTTGTTACGAGTAAAGAAAATGTAAGAACTGAATTTCGCGTAAAACTGCCATTATAGAATATTTGACAATTATAGTTTTACATGAATAATTTTAATGAGAATATTTTGGAATTAAGAGGGAAATATGGGCGATATAAAAGTATCTGTAATTGTGCCTATTTATAATGTAGAACAATATTTAAGACAGTGTTTAGACAGTATAATAAATCAAACTTTAGAAGATATAGAAATAATCTGCGTTGATGACGGTTCACCTGACAATTGCGGTGCAATAATAGATGAATATGCACAAAAAGATTCTAGAATTGTAGCTATTCACAAAGAAAACGGCGGATACGCATCTGCAATCAACAAAGGGCTTGATATAGCAAAAGGGGAATACATTGGCATAGTTGAATCTGATGATTGGATTGCACCTCGCATGTATGAACTGCTTTATAACAAAGCAATTGATGCAAATTCTGATATCGTAAAAGGCGCAATATACTATGTAGAAGATTCACAAAATGATGTAAAAAAAATTAGTCAATTCGTTTTAAATATATGCGACAAAAACGAATCATTTACATTGAAAGAATGCCCGGAAATAATTGCATATTTTGCATCTATATGGAGTGCAATATATAAACATGACTTTTTAAAAAACAACAATATTAGAATGCTTGAAGACATAAGACCATATGAAGATATTCCCTTTATGGCAGAAGTGTACTCGCATTCCCAAAAAACAACATTAATTAAAACTCCTGTCTATTATTACCGAAAAGATGCTCAAGGCTCCTCAAATAATACGGTTAAAAAGACTATTTTAAATTATATAACCCAGCGCGCTCGCAATCGCGAAATATTCATAAAAAACGGATGCTGGGACGACAACTTAAAAGAAGAATATTGGAAAATTGCATATTGGGGCTCTAAAGATTTCTTTAATAAACCAAATAACAAATATAGAAAAGAATTTTATCAAAGAATGCAACAACTCTTCAAGATTGCATATGAAGATAAATGTACATTCAAATACTTTTCAAACAGAGTAAAACGCGATTTTAAAAATATTGCCACATTACCATACGAAACATACAGATTTTTTGAAATATTAAAAAATTTCTCTAGAAATATATTTTCAATTACAAGATTTAATGAAACACATAAAACGCTGACCATATTCGGTATAAAAATTAAGTATAATGTGACATTATTAAAGCACAGATATATTATTAAATTTTTGGATAAGATTGTACCAAAGGATAGAAATTTATTCGTATTTTCAAGTTTTCCGGATTATTCGGATAACGGGAAAGCTTTTTATGACTACATGACCAAAAATCATAGCGAATATGAATTGGTTTGGCTACTAAATGACAAGGCATCTTATGACAAAGTCCCTAAACCTTGCTATAAACTTAATTCCATAAAAGGAATTTGGAAACTCATACGGGCAAAATACACTGTTGAAACATTCTTTGGATTTGAAAAATTTATATCATCAAAACAAAAAATAAAACTTCAATTATGGCATGGGATGCCATTAAAAACAATTGGATACAACGAAAAAGGGATTGCCAAGTATATGTTTAAAAATTACAAAAGATGCAAATCCGATTACTTTTTTGTAAGCTCTGACATCTTCAAGCTGTCCATGGTTTCATCATTTTTAATGAAACCTGATAATGTTTTTATAACCGGTCAGCCCAAAACAGATGCCATTTTTGATAATAATAACAAAGAAAAAATATCTGAATATATAAACTTGAAAAAATATTCAAAAGTTATAATTTTTGCTCCAACGTATAAGGAAGTTCCCCGCGGAATAGAACGAGATGTAAAACATGAATTTAATAATATTTTTTATATGGATGATTACTCAAAAGATGTTTTATACAAATATTTAACGGATAACAATATTCTATTGTTAATTAAACCGCATCCTTTTGAAGAAGAATTATATAAACAATATTTGGATTGCGGCGAACTTTATCACCCCAACGTGAGAGTAATATTTAATCAGGATATGCTTGATAACAATATTTATTTTTATGAATTTTTCCAATTTGCAGATCTGATGATAACGGATTTTTCATCAATCGGAATAGACTATTTAATAACTAAAAAACCTATTATATTTTTAAATTCATTAGCTGAAGATTATAATAATACAAGAGGTTTTATACTTGAAGATAATTATGAATTATTAGAAGCAGGACTAAAAGCACACAATTTTGCAGAAATGATGAACGCCATAAATGATACTTTAACTAATGATTCATATAAAGAAAAAAGATTAGCGCAATTGCCATTGTTACATAAATATTGCGATTCAAAAGCATCTGAACGCATATTTAATATTATGAAAAACTTATAACATATTATTTTTTGCTTTACAGTAGGTAAATTTTTCCGATTATATTTATTGACCGCTATAAATGTCCGTGCAACCATATTATATAGAGGAAGGACATTTATGGAAGATAGTAATACCCCGATACAAGAATGGCGGCCGAAAAAAAATCCTTGGCTGATATCAATACCTTTGATGGCAGCAGTATTTATGTTTGCTCTGGATGAAACAATATCAAACGTTGCTTTGCCGTATATGGCAGGCTCGTTTTCTTGTTCTCATTCGGAAGCCACTTGGGTTATTACTTTTTATTTGATAGCGAGCGGAATTATCATTCCGGCAGTTGATTTTTTCTGTAAATTTTTTGGCAGAAAGAATTTCTTTTTGTTGAGTATAATAATATTCACTCTATCCTCGTTTTTATGCGGAATATCAAACTCCCTTATTATGATGGTTTTTGCAAGGTTTATGCAAGGGGTCGGCGGAGGTGCAATATTACCGTTATCGCAAGCGATTATGCTTGAAAGTTTTCCAAGAGAAAAACGTCCTCAAGCAATGGCATTATTCGGGCTTGGGGTTGTATTTGCTCCAATTGTAGGTCCTGCAGTAGGCGGGTGGATTACTGAAAACTGGTCTTGGCCATATATTTATTTTATCAATATTCCGATAGGCTTTGCGGTATTAGCATTAGCAAAAGAATTACTTGAAGAACCGCCTTATGCAAAAAGACAAAAAGGGGTAAAAATGGACTACATCGGGTTTACATTTTTATCAATATGGCTTGTATGCTTACAAATAGTATTAGATAAAGGTAATGATGCAGACTGGTTTGGTTCTGTATGGATTTGCTGGTTAACATTTATATCTTGTTTGTCAGGTTTGCTGTTTGTAATTTCACAATTCAAATTAAAAAACCCGCTAACTGACTTGAGAGTATTAAAAGACAGAAATTTCTTTTTTGGAACAATAATTCAGACGGTTTTAGTAGCATCAATGATGGCATCAAGTGCAATGCTTCCTTCAATGTTACAGAGAATGATGGGCTATACCTCTTTCTTAAGTGGCGTTTCAATGGTCCCGAGAGGTGGGGGCTGCTTATTGGCAACATTTATTACTGCGGCACTGTTAGGCAAATTCGGTGAAAAACGATACGTTTTTACCGGTTTAATAATTTTAGGTTTAGGCGGATTATCTTTCGGTATGATAAATCTGCAAATTTCACTTGCAAACATCGGATTTCCCAATTTTCTTTTCGGATTAGGAATGGTTATGGCTATGGTACCTTTAATTGACATGTCTTGCAGAACACTACGAAACGAACAACTGACCAACGCCAGCGGAATACAGAATTTGATTAAAAATGTGGGCGCAGCAATAGGCACATCACTTGTTACTACTTGCGTTTCAAGATTTGCACAAACTCATCAATATATGATGGTTGGGAAATTATCCGAGCTCAATCCGGCCTTTATTGAACGCGCACAAAATCTTACAGGTGCAATGCTTTCAAACAATATGGATATCGGAACAGCAACTCACGCGGCTTATGGCTTATTATATAATGAATTGCTCAGACAATCAGCGCTATGGGCATATATAGATACTTTTAGGATTTTTGCAATTGCCGCTTTTATGATTATTCCTTTATTATTATTTTTGAAAACCCAAAAAACTGCATAAAAATAACTGTATTTGTTATAATTAAATTATGGAAGCAAAAGAACTTATCAAATATCTTAAAAGTATAGGCTTGGAAGTTCACACAACAACTAAAGCGCGCGGGAACCAAGGATTTTATTTGCATAACAGGATTGACATATCAAAAAATATTAAGCCTGAACGCCTTATGCCAACATTGCTACACGAATTTGCGCATTATATTCATTCGAAAATAGAACCTTTTATGGAAAAAACAGGCGGAACTATTGAAAAAATATTTGATGATAATGATTCTAAATTTTATGAAGATGAGTTACTTGAGGTGACGAAATTTGTTGATAATAATTCTAAATGTGAAAAATTAGAAGAACATAAAAAAATAATCAAATCAAAAATTTCCGATTATGAACAAATAATAAAAGAAAAATACCCCCATTTTCAGCGTTCAAAAAAATTTTGCGAATTTGACAGATATATAAAAGGTTCAAAAGCAAAGTATTTATTGAAATATGACAGAGTAAAACTTGTAACACGCGGGCTAAATAAGAAAACAGAAATATATTCCATAGATAATATAGAAAATGATTTTTGCGATATGCCAAAAGAATTTGCGGCATACATTCGCCTGAAATCATGTCAAAAGCGACAATCTCGCGTCAGTTCAAAAATAAACCGTATGAATAAGTATTATAAACGCCCGACAGAACTTTTTGCAAGATTTGTTGAAGGGCTATATATAAATTCAGCGCAAGTACAAAAACTTGCGCCAAATTGTTATAAACGTTTTTATGAACTTCTTAATTGTGGTTATTATAAAGAATTACATGAAGTTTCTGAAGATTTTATCAACCGCATTGAAGTATGATTCTGTCAGACGTGTTTTTAATTGAGCTTTTTCTTTCATTGCGTTAATTTCAGAACCTGCTGTTTCAAATAAATTTTTTATTGCTGCTTCAGAGCGTTCTTTATCTGTCGGATATTCAGCACGAATTTTTACTAATTCATTGTTATCTAAAAATTTTCCGCCGCAGGTATAACAATCATCAACGACAACTTCTCCGTTAATTTTTGTTGTGTTACGAACCATTGGAGCACCGCAACAAGGGCATATTCTTTTGGCTTCGGTATCAATTTTTGCAAATTCTTTACCTTTTACTTTTGCTAATATTTTTTCAATATCTTCGTGTTCTTCGTTGAATTTATCAAATTCTCTGTTATCAAAAAATATTCCACCGCAGCCATCTGTACATATATCAATATTAACACCTGCATCGGCTATAAATATTTTTTCCATATCCTTACCGCAAGCGGGACATTTTATAGTTTCAATAGTATCAGCCATTTTTCTCTCCTTTTATACTTACAGTTGCATCATACAATATTTTATCATTTGTGTAAAATAAAGCATCATACGGAAGAATTATATTAAACATAATAATTTTGTAATAATCAAAAAATATTGTATAATAATTCAAAAGGAATATTTTATGATTAGTAAAATAAATACGCAAGACGATTATATAAAAAATGGGATAGCACTCACTATAAAGAAAGAATATTCAGATGCGCAAGAAAACATAGAAAAAGCTTACGAACTGGCAAGAGCAAATAATTCATTGGAAGACATTTCAGTATGTTTAAGTATTATTGCATTTTTACAATATTCTCAAAATAATAATGAAGTTGCACAGGTATTATCAGTTTTAGATGATGCGGATTACATGGCAAATCGTGCGGAAAGCATTACTGCACATCTAGTAAACGAGCTTGTTCGCGGAAATATCAATTTTTGCGAAAATGTAAAAGATGTTGCACTTATTCATTATAACAATGCTTTAAAATTATCTACAGAAATTGATAAATATTCCTTAAGCGACAATATAAATACAAGAATTAAACAACTCCAAAACGGAATGAATTACTCACTGCCGACTCAAACAGATCCGTTGGTATCTTTGGTTAAAATAAGTCAATCAATAACGGCACTAACAGATATTGATGAATTACTCCATGTAATAGCCCAAGAAACAAAAAATGCGATGCAGGCAGACAGATGTACCGTATTTTTATGGGACAAAGACAGTAATGAATTGTGGTCAAAAGTCGCGTTAGGTGTTGATAATAAAGAAATTCGTTTCCCTGCTGATAAAGGCTTGGCAGGGTATGTCGTTCAGACCGGTGAAACTTTAAATATTACTGATGCCTATTCGGATTCAAGATTTAATCCTGAAGTTGATAAAAATACCGGTTACAGAACAAAAACAATTTTATGTATGCCGATAATTAACAATAACAGAGAAATTATTGGTGCATTTCAGGTTTTGAATAAAATTGACGGCGTATTTACAAAAAATGATGAAGATTTGCTTGTTGCAATCGGCGGAAGTGCAAGTATTGCATTGGAAAATGCGCAATTGTTTGACCAGCAATTACAAATGTATCGCGAGCAAAAACTCTTATTTGAAAGCTTTATCGACACATTAGCGACATCAATTGATGCCAGAGATAAAATAACAGCAGGTCATTCTACTCGCGTTCGTATGTATTCGGGACTTATCGCGCAGGCCTTGGGAATGGATAAAAAGGATATAAGCCTTGTAGAAAAGGCTGCAACACTGCATGATATAGGGAAAATAGGGATAAGGGACTCCGTTCTTCAAAAAGACGGTAAATTAACTGATGAAGAATACAAGCATATTCAAGAACATGTAAGAATTACACATAATATTTTAAATAAAATTTATATGTCGCCTGATTTTAGAATAATAACCGAAATGGCATCTTCACACCACGAAAAATGGGATGGAAGCGGTTATTACAGACACCTGAAAGGGGAAGAAATTACATTAGGCGGAAGGATTTTAGCTGTTGCGGATGTTTTTGATGCAATAACTTCTAAAAGGCACTATCGTGACAAAATGCCTATAAAAAATGTCCTAAATATTATAACAGAAGGTGCCGGTTCACACTTTGATAAAAATATCGTTGAAACTTTTATGTCTATTTCAATAAATAAAATTATAAACGTATTTTTATCTGAAATTAATGAGAAAATAGCCCCTGCTGACGAAGATATATTAAAACAGCATAATCTGTATGATATTCACAGAATAACAAAAGAAGAAACTCCAAATCCGGAAGAACAGAAAATTATAAATTTATTTAATACATATTACCTTCATCAAGGCAAACAAGAAACGGAGAATTAATGCTTAAAAGAATTATTTTTACAATATTATTATGCAATTTAGCACAAAATGTTTTTGCAATTGATTTAGGCAATATTGCACCGGTTAACCCGTTGAATAATCCGAAATCTTCACTACAACAAAACGTAATTATACCGTCATTTGAATTAAAACGAGCAACCTTGACAAAAAATTCAGTTAAAAATCAATATGCAATTGCTATGGATAAATTTATGCAAAGTAATGTCCGAGCATCATATATGGATTTTAGGGTTCTTATTGACAGTGTTACACCAAATGATTATGTATACATGCGCTTAACACGCGAAATGGCTTCTATCGGTTTTTTTAATCTTGCGGAATTGGCCATGTCCAAAATTCAAGATGACGATTTGGCTTCAGCATTGGAAGAAGACGTTAAAAACTTCTATTTTACAAGCGCAAAATTAACACAAAATGACCAATTATATTTAGGCGAAATATATTCAAATATCATGTATAATGACCAATCAAAAGAAGCTACTGCAGAATTAACCAAACATTCGACTCTATTGATGGAATCTGATTATGCAAACTATTTGGCTGCTTTTGGAAGCATGAAAAACGGAAATACCAAACAAGCAATAGAATATATAAATAATGCCATTGATAAAAATTCTAAAAATATAAATTATAAACGTCTAAAAGCAGAAATTTTAGCGCAAAGCGGGGATTCCAAAAATGCGATGAAATGTATTAACGAAATAAATACAAATTCATTAAAAACTGTTATATTTGATGACGAATTGCACGCTTCAAAGGAATATGTTTTATACAAATCCTCCAAAAATGAATATCAGAAAAAATACCACCTTGCATACTATTATTATGACAAAGGTGAATTGAATAAAGCTTTGGGTGTTTTACAAACCTCCATATCCGGTAAAAAAGCAATAAATAAAGATGTTTTTGCCCTGACTGCAAAAGTATATTACGAACTGAAAGAATTTGAAAAAGCTCAAGATTACGCCAAAAAAGCACTTGATATTGACAAATCAAACGTTGAGTCGCTTATTATTATGGGGGATTATTCATTCAGGCAGAAAGATTATAATTCTGCACAAAAGTATTATAAATCTGCTCAAGGCAAAGACAATGACCATATTGCGGAATTAAAATTAGCTAAAACGTATGAAAAATTGAATAATATTCAAAAGGCAAAAGAGTCATATTCAAAGATATTGAAAGTTTCTTCCAAAGTGTATGAAGCATATTATAATATGGCATTATTAGAACCTGACAGGCAAATTGCATACTTGAAAAAAGCAATCTCTATCAATCCTGATTTTAAAGATGCATGGATAGATATGGCAAAAATTTCGATAAATAAGGATAATTTTGATGATGCACTTTCATATTTAAATATTGCAAAATATATTGACGATAATTATTACAGATATTATTATTATATGGGGCTGGTTTTAAAAAATCGAGGATTAACAGCAGAAGCTCATAAAAATTTTGAACAAAGTTTAAACCTTAATCCCGAATATGAATTGGCAAAAAAGGAATTGAATATATGAAAAACAATTTGCTTATAGTGGAAGATCATGAATTAACAAGATTTGGTCTAAGAACAACATTTGAAGATGTCGATTTTATAGGACATATATACGAAGCTTCAAATGCGGAAGATGCGCTGGATATATTTAAAAACAATGATATTCCGCTGGTAATAATGGATTTAGGTTTGCCAAATATGAACGGTATTGAAGCATCCCGTAAGATTCACGAAATGAATGAGGATACAAAAATTATAATATTAACCTCTCATAATGATGAAAAAGAAGTTATAAACAGTTTGAAAGCCGGCGCAAACGCATATTGTTCAAAAGAAATCAATCTGCAAAGACTTGTGCAGGTAGTTCAATCTGTTTCTGAAGGAGCAGCCTGGTTTGATCCGAGCATAGCCCATATTGTTCTTCAAGCTACATCAAATTCAAGTATTGATGAAAAAGATCTTTCATATAAAAAATATGACTTAACTGCGCGTGAAGCACAAATATTAAAACTTATGACTGAAGGTTTTAGCAATATGGAAATAGCTCAACATCTTGTAATAAGCGTTAATACAACAAAGGCTCATGTTGCAAGTATTTTACAAAAGCTTGAGGTTGACGATAGATTGCAAGCGGCATTGAAAGCTTTAAAATATAAAATTGTATAATATACTTGACTATATATGAAATAAAACATATTATAATATCACTACGCATATATTTTTGAAGGAGATAAACATGCTGGATTATACAAAAGATGAATTACTGTCTTTGTTAGAACGTAACCCCGAACAATTTAATGAATGGAAAAAAGATAAAGAAGAAATAGATTTAAGCGAAGTTGATTTTTCGAATATGACATTGAAGGATGTTGATTTTTCGGGAGCCGACTTAAACTCAAGTTCTTTTGCCGATTGTGATTTGTCTTTAGTTAATTTTTCCGATACGGATTTAACCGCAGTTGATTTTACAAGAGCGTCTGTTGTTGAATGCGAATTTACGGATGCCCTGTTAACAGGTGCAGATTGCAGTTATGCACAGATGACTTATTGTAATTTCGCAGGCTGTGATATGGCGGGATGTATTTTATCGGAAACGGATTTATCAAATTCGGATTTATCTTCTGCTGAAAATTTATCTTCGGCAAGATATGATGCGGATACTCAATGGCCTGATTCGGATATGCTTCCGAACGATTTTGATTCTGCATACAACGATGATTTATCGGCACTAAAAGATGATGATGAAGACATGCCTGTAAGAAGTGACGGCGAATATTAATTAATAAAAGTTAGTAAGAAAGGGATATTATGATAAAAGTAGCAGTTTGCGGGGCAAACGGAAAGATGGGAAAAGAAGTTTGCAACGCAGTTTTGGAAGATAACCAGACCGATTTAACGGCAAAAATTGATTTGTATGGTGAAGATACATATAAAACAATAGAGCAAGCGCATAAAAACTGTGAAATAGATGTTTTGGTCGATTTTACACAACCGTCATCAATATTTGAGAATGCAAAATATTGCTTGAATAACGGTATAAAAATCGTTATCGGCACAACAGGTTTGACAGACAGTCAGATTGAAGAATTAAAAGCATTATCCCAAAATAATAAAATCGGTTGTTTAATTGCTCCGAATTTTTCAACCGGTGCAGTTTTGATGATGATGTTTTCAAAAATGGCTGCAAAATATTTTGATAATGCCGAGATAATCGAATTTCATCATAATCAGAAAAAAGATGCCCCTTCAGGAACGGCAATAAAAACTGCCTTAATGATGAGTGAAGCAAAAGAAAACTTTAAATCGGGTAATTGCGTCGAAAAAGAAACTATTACAGGCTCAAGAGGGGGAACTTCATACTCGGATATTCAAATACATTCCGTAAGGACCCCCGGGTTTATGGCTTCACAAGAGGTAATTTTCGGTTCAATGGGGCAAATCCTAACCATTCGCCACGATTCATCGGATAGAAAATGTTATATGCCGGGGGTTATGCTTGGTGTGAAACATATTGCTCAAAATAATGATTTTATCTACGGATTAGAGAATTTGTTATAAATTTGAAATAATCTTATCCGTAAATTCTGTTGTAGAAAGTGTTCCGCCGATATCTGCCGTTTTATAGCCGTCTTTTAGGGTTTTAAACAGTGCTTTTTCTATTTTTTGAGCGTAATCATTTTCGTTTATATATTTAAGCATTTCTATTGCGGAAAGCAAAAGAGCTGTCGGGTTTGCTTTATTTTGCCCTTTGATATCAGGTGCAGAACCATGAACCGGTTCAAAAACCGCGCAATCTTTTCCGATATTCGCACCTTGGGCTACTCCAAGACCGCCAATCAATCCTGCCGTTAAATCAGAAACAATATCACCGTATAAATTCGGCAACACCAAAACGTCAAATCTCGTCGGGTCTTGAACTAATTGCATGCACAAATTGTCAACAAGAATTTCTCTTTGCTTAATCTGAGGATAATTTTGTGCAATTTTTCGGTATGATTCTAAAAATAAACCGTCAGAAAGCTTCATAATATTGGCTTTTGAAACTGCACATACTTCTTTTCTGTTGTTTTTTACGGCATAATCAAACGCAAATTTACAAATTCGTTCAGAAGCCTGTCTTGTAATAATTTTTATACTATGTGCTGTGTTTTCATCAATTTGTTCTTCTACCCCTGCGTATAAATCTTCCGTATTTTCACGAACAACAACCAAATCTACATTATTAAACCTTGTTTCAATTGCAGGTAAGTTCTTACAAGGTCTTAAATTAGCATACAAATCAAGAGCTTTTCTCAATTGTACGTTAACAGAGCGAAAGCCTTTGCCGATTGGGGTTGTGACAGGCGCTTTTAATGCCACCTTATTTTTAATTATTGAGTCTAATACTCTTTGCGGAAGCGGTGTTCCTTCTTGCTCTATAACATCAGAACCTGCGGTTTGAACATCCCAGTCTATTTCAAGTCCGCTTTTTTCAATTATTTTTACAACACTGTCTGATATTTCAGGACCTATCCCATCCCCATTTATTAAAGTAATATTATGCATAATAAAAACCTCCGCTGCATAGATTATACTATAAAGCAGAGGGAAAAAATATAGGGGAAAATAAAACTGTTACTTTCCTTTCTCTTATTCCTGTCATGCATGTATTCGGCTTAAACGGGTAAAAACTTTAATATCTTTACTAAATTATTAAGTTTTGTAACAAAATTTATATAAAATGAATATAAAAAGTCAATATTTTTTTAAGTGTGGTTTTTATATATATGTAAGAGATAAATAAAGAAAAAGAAAAAGTTTAAATTTTATTTTTAGAGAAGAGAGGACAAACAAATGGCTACAATGCTGTTATTTTCTGATGCAATTACAAATACATATAAAGATACATCCGAAGGATTAAAGGAAGTTCATATAAATGAGAAAAGGGTTGTTAAAAAGACATTAACCCAAATGATGAAACAATCATTTTTCCAAGGAGCAAACCGATTCGGAACAAACTTTATAGCATAATCGTTGGATAATAGGAAACAAAGGAAGAAATAATAAAAAGGATTTAGGATAAGGAAATTAACTCAAAGGAATTAGGAAATAGCAAAGACCTCAAATAAGAGGTCTTTTTTATTTGGTAATTTAATTGCGATTTATGTAATATTTTTTATTTCGTATAAAAAGTTAGAGGAGGGGGGGGGGTTGAAATTTGCAAAAACATCGTTAATAATATTAATAGCAGAGGTTATTTCTGCGTCTTATGTTCATCATTTTAGAATGGAAAGGGGCGACGAGCCCCTTTTCAATCTTTTAAATTATTATTCCGGTTCTTTTAGGATTTTTTCATATTTCGCAAGCTTTGATAATAAATAATTTATTTCTTCTTGAGGTATATCAGGTTGATTTTTAACCTTTCTCATATCTGCTTGCCCTCTGACAGCCAAACCCAAAACTTCCGGCATATTTACAGCAGTCGGGTTTTCGGATGATAAATTTTTATAATATTCATCCTCATAATCTTTGTTTAACCGCAATTTCCAATTATTCGGGTTATTGTTGTTCCCACCTTGATTGTAAGTTTTTTCTATTCCGAAGAAATCCGCAAAAGACATTTGAACCTTATCGCCAATCATAAATAATTCCGCAAATTTAGCTTTCACTCTTTCGGAATCATTTTCTGCAATTTTATGACAATATTCTCTGCTATCGTGGGCAGCATTCAACACCCCCGCCAGATACATAGGATTCCAAGCTTCATTATTGCGAATCCAATCTTTTTTCACCATAATATTTGCAGGATCCGAATCATGAGAACCAACAAGCGCCCAATTTTCACTATCCCAATATGGTTCGCCTTTTGCATACTCTAAAGGCGTCAAACCCGGAATATTATTTTCTTCATGATAAATTTTGTTAAATGCTTCGGTTTCCGTGACAGTATCCTCCCATACCGGAGAATTTTTATCCAAACCATGTTCTCTCAATGTCGGTAATATAATTTTATTTAGAATTTTTTGATAATTTTTATCAGGGTCTAAATATTCCATTGAAGAAATATTGCCCTGAATGCTTCCGTCTTTTGAGTAAATATAAGGGTCGATAAGTCCTAATACGTGATCAATTCTTACATTGTCAAAATTTGTCAAACAATCGTCCAATTTGGATTTTAAAAGTTTTCCGCCTTCGCCTAATGTCCCGTCTTGATTGAATAATTTTTTAGGGTCAAGTACGGGAACTCCCCATTTTTGCAACCCTCCGTCAGGTCCGCCATAAGGACAGCCAAGTCTGAAATCTTTTAAAAATAAATCTTGATTAGCCCATTCATCAGCTGGCGAAAATCCTACAAGCATGTCACTTATATACTTAAAACCAATTTCTTTTCTCAGTTTAGTATTTTCTTTTATTTGTTTATCAAGAATAAATTGAGCAAATTTATATGTTGCTAAATCTCTTGCGTATATTTGGCTTAAGTGTATTATTCTTTTTTGTGAGTCCTGTTTATCAATATTTTTTATAAGATTTTTGTCAATTTCGTCCCATTTGGTAAAATCATCAGTGCCGTAGTGATTTTTTAAAACATGATATAGTGCTGAATTATTCAATTTATCCCGATTTTTGTCGCAAAAATCCGTATATTCCTTTTCTAAATTGATTATATAATTAACTTTTTTGTAATCATTTGTAATTTTTTCAAGGTAATTTTCGTATGCTTTATTTATCAAATATTCGTAATTTCCGAAGGCATCAGGGAAATTCGAATAAGCGTAATTAGCTTTATTTTGTTCGGCAGTAATTCCGGTTAAACTTTCTATATCATATTTGGTAAGTAATCTGCCGTATTCTTTTTGAGTTAATTTATCAAAATCAATGAATAAATAATTTTTTGAGCCAACAGAGGATTCGTAAGGCGAAATTTTCTGTTTGGAAGTTAATTCTCCTGTCGGTCCTAATTGATTGGAATTGAATCCGTGTAATAATTCAAAAGGCATAAGCTGTGCAGCTACTTTACCGTAAGGAGTGCCTATTTTTATGTCGTTTTCGCTCTGCGGATAGGATGAACCGTGCAAAATCATTGCAAATTCTTTTACACCCAAATAATCAAGAGCAGGCTTTATTACATTGTTTTTGTAATCCTGTTCTTCTTCTTTTGTGAGTTTGCGTTCAAAATAAACACTTTTGCATGTGGTTGAGTATATCTTTTGGATTTGCATTAGTATATCCCTTTTCTTTAGAATAGCATAAAATATAAAAAACGTAAATTTGTAAATTTGCGCGCTTAAATATTGCATAATAATATTTTTGCGCTAGAATAACAAACGGCAATATATTAGAGGGATAGCAATATGAAATACGAGAGCATATTTTCATTATTAGAAAAAACAACTGCGACAAACCAAAAAAAAGTTGCTTTAGGCATGAAGACTCTATGGGGATGGAACGAATTTACATATAAAGGTTTGAGCTTGTTAGCCGAGCGTTTGGGTGCATATCTGATAAATGATTTACAAATCCCTAAAGGCGAGAAATTGGCGATACTCTCAGAATCTTTACCTGAATATGGTGTTTGTGTATTCGGTTCTGTGTTGGCAGGGTTAACAATTGTTCCTTTGGATAATAAATTAACAATATATGAATTGACTTCAATATTATCAAGTTGTGAACCGACAGTATTGATGACTTCAAGCAAAAATTATAAAAAAGCACAGGAATTACAGTCCAAAATTCCGTCTATAAAACATATAATTTTGATGGAAGCATCAGAATACGAATGTAAAAATACTCCGAGTTTGTATTCAATCCCTGCGAATTACAGTGCAAAATGGCGCAGAAGA
>Ga0256404_1006826_pt1 | contig 18531 bp, 14 predicted proteins | sample RumenRJG_01DNA_FD_185990 | JGI IMG/M metagenome (GOLD analysis project Ga0256404, IMG submission 185990) | Bovine rumen microbial communities from Lethbridge, Alberta, Canada - RJG_01 | ecosystem: Host-associated > Mammals > Digestive system > Stomach > Rumen | place: Canada: Alberta | collected...
CGCGCAGGCGGCCGCGTACCAGCGGCGGATGATTTCCTGCTTGGAGGCCTCACAGCAGGCCTCGTCGTCAAAAATGCAGAAGCCGGCCATGTTCACGCCCATGTCCGTGGGGCTCTTGTACGGGCTCTCGCCGTAGATCTGCCGGAACATGGCTTCGAGCACCGGGAAGATCTCCACGTCGCGGTTGTAGTTGACCGTGGTCTTTCCGTAGGCGTCCAGGTGGAAGGGATCAATCATGTTCACGTCGTCGAGGTCGGCCGTGGCCGCCTCATAGGCCAGGTTCACCGGGTGCTTGAGCGGCAGGTTCCAGATCGGAAAGGTCTCAAACTTCGCGTAGCCCGCCGTGATCCCGCGCCTGTGCTCGTGATAGAGCTGGCTGAGGCAGGTGGCCATCTTCCCGCTGCCGGGACCGGGAGCCGTCACGACCACAAGGCCCCGGGTGGTCTCGATGTACTCGTTCCGGCCGAAGCCCTCCTCCGACACGATCAGGGGGACGTTGGACGGATAGTCCGGGATGATATAATGCTTGAAGACCCGGATGCCCAGCATCTCGAGCCGCTTGATGAACTTCTCCGCGGCGCTCTGCTCACGGTAGTGGGTGATCACGACGCTCCCGATGTAGAGGCCGATGCCCCGGAAGGCGTCAATGAGGCGGAGCGTATCCTCGTCATAGGTGATCCCGAGATCGCCGCGGCGTTTGGCGCGCTCGATGTCGTCCGCCGAGAGCACGATCACGATCTCCGCGTCGTCCTTCATCTCCAGCAGCATCTTTACCTTGCTGTCCGGCTCAAAGCCCGGCAGAACCCTGGCCGCGTGATAGTCGTCAAAGAGCTTGCCGCCGAATTCCAGATACAGCTTGCCGCCGAACTGGGAAATCCGGTCCCGGATGTTCTGGGACTGAAGCTTCACATATTTCTCATTGTCGAAACCGATTCTGGTCATGAGCGTCCTCCGTCCTGGCGCCGTTCCGCCCGAAAACCGTCCCTTCGGCCTCCCGGGCATAGATACAACATTATAATCAGTTTAATATTTTACCACAAAGAAGGAAAAGGAACAAGATACAAATTCGTGCTTTTTTTCTTCATAACTTTATGCTATACTATCTAATTGAACATTTATCATTTCTCATTTAACATTTCTATTTTTCCGGAGGAAGCAATGGGGCTTTTTTCAAAGCTGTTCGGAAGCTATTCCGACAGAGAACTCAAGCGCATCATGCCCATCGCGAAAGCGGTTGAGGCGAAAGAAGAGGAATACGGCAGGCTCTCCGATGAGCAGCTGCGTCATAAAACCGAAGAACTGAAAGCGCGTCTCGCGGAGGGCGAGACCCTGGACGACATCCTTCCTGACGCGTTCGCCACGGCGCGCGAGGCGGCCTGGCGCGTGCTGGGGATGAAGCCCTTCCCGGTCCAGATCATCGGCGGCATCGTGCTCCACCAGGGACGCATTGCCGAGATGAAGACCGGTGAAGGCAAGACCCTGGTCGCGGTCCTGCCGGCCTACCTCAACGCCCTGGCCGGCGAAGGCGTCCACATCGTCACGGTGAACGACTATCTGGCCCGCCGCGACAGCGAGTGGATGGGAAAGGTGCACCGCTTCCTCGGCCTGGACGTGGGCCTGATCGTCCACGGCCTGACCAACGAAGAGCGCCGCAAAGCCTACGCCTGCGACATCACCTACGGCACCAACAACGAGATGGGCTTCGACTATCTGCGTGACAACATGGCCCTGTATAAGGAGGACATGGTCCAACGCGGCCACTCCTTTGCCATCGTCGACGAGGTCGACTCCATCCTCATCGACGAAGCGCGCACCCCGCTCATTATCTCCGGCCAGGGGGACGAGAGCACGGACCTCTACCGCCAGGCGGACGACTTCGTGAGCCGTCTGAAGAAGGTGGTCTATGCCTCCGTCGACGAGAAGGAAGAGGAGAGCGAGGACCTGGACGCGGACTATGTCGTCGATGAGAAGGCGCGCACCGCGACCCTCACCGCCCGCGGCATCGCGAAGGCGGAGCGGGCCTTCGGGCTGGAGAACCTGGCCGACATGGAAAACGCCACGCTCAGTCACCACATCAATCAGGCCCTGCGAGCCCACGGCATCATGAAGCGCGACATCGACTATATCGTCAAGGACGGCGAGATCATCATCGTCGACGAGTTCACCGGCCGCCTGATGCTGGGCCGCCGCTATTCCGAGGGCCTCCACCAGGCCATCGAGGCGAAGGAGCACGTCGACGTTCAGAAGGAGAACAAGACCCTCGCCACCATCACTTTCCAGAACTATTTCCGCCTCTATGACAAGCTCTCCGGCATGACCGGCACGGCCGTGACCGAAGCGGAAGAGTTTGCCGCGATCTACAAGCTCGACATCATCGAGATCCCCACCAACAAGCCGGTCATCCGTCAGGACTGGCCGGATGTGGTCTACCGCAGCGACATCGGCAAGAACAAGGCCATCATCGACCAGATCTGCGCCTGCCACGAGAAGGGCCAGCCGGTCCTGGTCGGTACCGTCTCGATCGAGAAGAGCGAGTATCTCTCGTCCCTGCTGAAGCGGCGCGGCGTGCCCCATACCGTCCTGAACGCCAAGTATCACGAGAAGGAAGCCGAGATCGTCGCCCAGGCCGGCAAGCTGGGTGCCGTGACCATCGCGACGAATATGGCCGGCCGCGGCACCGATATCATGCTGGGCGGCAACGCCGAATACCTCGCGAAGAACGACCTGCGCAAGGCGGGGTACGACGACGCCGTGATCGCCGAAGCCACCGGCTTTGCCGATACCGACGACGAGACCATCGCCGCAGCCCGCGCCCTCTTCCGCGAGCGCATGGCCGCGCATAAGGAAGTGACCTCCGCCGAGGCGGAACAGGTCCGCGCGGTGGGCGGCCTCTTCATCCTGGGCACCGAGCGGCACGAATCCCGCCGCATCGACAACCAGCTCCGCGGCCGAAGCGGACGTCAGGGCGACCCCGGCGAGAGCCGCTTTTACCTCGCCATGACGGACGATGTCATGCGCCTCTTCGGCTCTGAGCGCATCATGGGAATGATGGACAGCCTCAAGATGGATGAGGACACCCCGCTGGATGCCAAGATGCTCTCCGGCGCCATCGAGCAGGCCCAGAAAACCGTTGAAAGCCGCAACTTCCAGACCCGTAAGAACGTCCTGGAATACGACGACGTCATGAACAAGCAGCGCGAGATCATCTACGGCGAGCGAAGGAAGGTGCTGGACGGCGAGGACCTGCAGAGCCAGATCCGCGGCATGCTGGAGGAGTTCGTGAGCTCCACGGTGGCCGACGGTCTCGCGGGCGGCCACGCCGAGAACCAGCAGCAGCTTGACGAAGCGCTCAAACCCTTTGAGGGCCTCTTCCTGCGCCGCGGCGACCTGAAGCTGGAGGATCTGAAGAAGGCGGACGCCGCCTCCGTGACCGCGCGGGTGCAGGAGATGGCGAATGCCGTCTATGACGCGCGCGAACAGGCCTTCGGCACCGGCCCCAACGGCGCGCCCCTGATGCGTGAGCTCGAGCGGGTGATCATGCTGCGCGTGGTGGACGAATACTGGATGGACCACATCGACGCCATGGACGAGCTCAAGCGGGGCATCGGCCTGCGCGGCTACGGCCAGACCAAGCCCATCGACGCCTATAAGCAGGAGGGCTTCGACATGTTCGAGGCCATGGTGCGCGGCATCCGCGAAGAGACGGTCCGCCGCCTGTTCACGGTCCGTGTCCGGGTTCAGCAGCCGATCGAGCGCAAGGCGGTGGTGAAGAACGCCGCGGCCAACGTCGGCGGCGAGCCCGTGAAAAAAACCCCGGTCAAGAAGGCGCCGAAGCCCGGCCGGAACGATCCCTGCCCCTGCGGCAAGATGAAACCCGACGGCAGCCGCCGCCTCAAATACAAAGAATGCTGCGGCAGAAACGAGTAATAATTGTTCTATCCCCGCAGCGCGGGGATAGAACAAAGAATTTCACATTTGGAGTATACTGTGTTTCACGAAAACCATGAAAACGGATTGGTCTACATGTCCTCAGACCGCCTGCCTTTCCGGCATATGTTCACCACGCGTTACGGCGGCGTCAGTACCGGGCATCTCGCGACGCTGAACCTGATCGGCGGCCACGGAGACCGGCCGGAGAACATCAGGGAAAACTTCACCCGGGTCGCGGCCCTGCTGGGGAAAGGCCCGGACGACTGCTGCGTGACGAAGCAGGTGCACGGCAACGTCGTGCGCATCGTTACGAAGGCCGACCGCCATGTCTGCCTGTCGGAGGTCCCCTATGAGGCCGACGGCATCGTCACGGCGGAGCCCGGCCTGCCCATCTTCTGCTTCACGGCGGACTGTGTCCCCGTGCTGCTCTGCGACCCTGTGCACAGCGTGGTCGGCGCCATCCACTGCGGCTGGCGCAGCTCGACCGCGGACATCCTCGGCAACGCCGTCGCGGCGATGTGCGCCCTGGGCGCAGAGCCCGGCGACATCCGCGCCGCCATCGGCCCGGCCATCGGCGCCTGCTGCTTCGAGACCCATAGCGACGTCCCCGAAGCCATCGAAGCCTGGCTCGGCAAAGAAGAAGCCGCCCCATACTTCCGCCCAAAGCCCGAGGATGATCCTAATTTATCATTTAACATTTCTAATTTAACATTGGAACGCAAGTTCCTCGTGGATTTGCGCGGAGCAAACGCCTGCCGCCTGCGCCAGCTTGGCCTGTCGGCGGACCGGATCGACATCTCGGAGGAGTGCACCTTCTGCAGCCATGACAAGTACTGGTCCCACCGCTACACGAAGGGGCAGCGCGGCGGCCAGGCCGCCTGCATCATGATTCCTGACCGGGAGGAGACGCCATGAGACGATTTTTTGCCCTGCTCCTGGCCCTCGTGATGGTTTTCGCGCTGACGGCCTGCACGCACAGCGGCGGACCGGACGAGAACCAGATCCCCGAGTCCACCGGCGGCAAGGACCTCGCGAGAGCCGAGTCCGTGGACAACGTGTTTTCGCTGAACACCAACCCGAACTATTCCCTCAACCCCTTTGTCGCCACCAACCACTCCAACCAGCTGGTCTGCGATCTGGTCTATGAGCATATGGTGGAGGTGGATGAGAACTTCAACGCGGTCCCGAACGTCATCGGATCCTGGTCGGCGAACGACGACGCCACGGTCTGGTCCCTCACACTGGACGGCGACCACACCCACTACTTCTCCGACGGAAGCCCCGTGGAAGGGAAGGACCTGGTCTATTCCATCGGCTACGCCATCTACAACGACCGCTACCGCGGGCGCTTTGCCAGCTTCAAGGGCGCTTCCTACACGGATGACGGCATGACCGTGACCCTCGGCATAGGCGACAGCCAGTTTATCAAGCTCCTGAACATCCCCGTTATCAAAACCGGCACCTTCGAGGTGGAGGCCCATGTGCCGCCCATCGGCTCGGGTCCGTATATGTATGACGAGGAGCGCATTACTTTGCTTGCCAATCCCCACTATCCCGACTCGGACAAGCTCCCCCTCCAGACCATCTATCTCCAGGAGTACACCGACGCCGAAGGAACCCTGGAAGCCTTCGAGGACGGCATCGTCGACGTGGCCGTGAACGACCCGTCGAGCTATACCTCTCTGGGCTATGCCAGCTCCAACGAGATCCACTCGTTCCCCACGACGAACTACCACTTCATCATGTTCAACGAGGAGTCGACTTTCGGCAAGTCCAATGCCTTCCGCATCGCCATGCAGTATGCCTTCGACCGCGACTATCTCGTGGAGCTGCTGGGCGGCGACGCGGTGGCCTCGGCGGTCCCGCTCTATCCGACCGTGGACTATTACCCCCAGGCGCTGGCCGACGCCATCCATTATAACCTTGACACCTGCAAGGCGGTCCTGCAGTCGGCCGGCATCGCGGATATGGACGGGGACGGGCGCATGGAATACAGCGGAAGCTCCAACGGCCGTTTTGAGTTCGTCATCATCGTCTGCGCCGACTCCAGCGCCAAGGCCGGTATCGTCAACCGCTTCAAGGACGACATGAAGTCCATCGGCATCAACGTCAACGTCCAGGAGCTGACATGGGAGGACTATCTCCTGGCCCTGCAGGACGGCTTTTTCACTTCGGCCAACCGCGAGGTGACCTGGGACATGTACTACGGCGAGGTCAAGCTGCGCAACAACTTCGACCTGACCGAGCTGCTCCAGGTCCGCACCAAGGACAACGAGAAATCGAACCTGAACTGGAGCCGCTCGCGCGACACGACGATCCTGGACCGGATCAACAACTACCTCCGCGCCACTGAGGCCGCGAGGCCCATCGCCTATAACGAACTCTGTGAGTATCTGACCCGGACCTCGGGCAATCTGGTCTCCATCGGCTTTGAAAAGCAGCAGCTCATCACCCACCGCGGTGTGGTGAAGGGCGTAAACCCCAACATCGGAAACCCGCTGTACGATTTCCCGCACTGGACCATCAATCTGGAAGGCTGATTTACAAAGAGTCAGCCTCACAGTACAATAAAGTAAAAGCCTCTTGACTGTATCTATCCCCGCCGTAGGCGGGGATAGATACAAAAAAAGCTACATTACTGTGAAGAAGGAGTGTTGCCCTATGACCGACCGCGAACTGATGAACATGGCCCGCGAGGCCTCCATGAACGCCTATATCCCTTACTCCCACTTTGCCGTCGGCGCGGCCCTCGAGTGCATGGACGGCAGCGTCTATACCGGCTGCAACATTGAAAACGCCGCCCTCGGCAGCACCATCTGCGCCGAGCGGACCGCCTGCGTCAAGGCCGTCAGCGAGGGCAAGCGCAGCTTCCGCCGCATCGCCATCTATGCCGACAGCGAGAACTGGTGCACGCCCTGCGGCGCCTGCAGGCAGTTCCTGGCCGAGTTCTCTCCGGATATGGAGGTGCTCTGCGCCAAGGCCGGCGCCCGGTATGTCAGCTATAAGCTCTCGGAGCTTCTGCCCCATACCTTCAGCTACTGAGGGAGGAGACAGGCATGAAAAACATCGTCACCATCAGCCGTGAATACGGCAGCGGCGGATACGAGGTGGGCCGCCGGGTCGCCGAGCGTATGAACTATAAGTTCTATGACAAGGAGCTCATCGCCCATATCGCCGACAAGTTCCTGATCCCCGAGTCCTTCGTCGCGGCGACAGAGGAGACCGAGCTCAAAAAGAAGAACATCTTCCACGAGGTCTTCCCGGTCTTCACCCGGACCGAGAACGAGAACGCGGATTATATCTTCCGCGAGCAGGGCAAGTTCATCGTCCAGCTTGTGGAGGAGGGCAACTGCGTCATCGCCGGCCGCCGCGCGGATTATTATCTGAAGGATAACCCGAACGCCCTGCATCTCTTCTTCTATGCCGACCGGGACTTCAAGGTGCGTCGGATCTGTGAGACCGAGAACCTCAGCGAGGACGAGGCCGTCAAAAAGATCGCCGACATGGACCGGCGCAGGCGCACCAGCTATGAATACGTCACCGGACGCACCTGGGGCGACATGCACAACTACGACCGCCTGATCTGCACCTCGACCCTCGGCCTGGACCGCTGTGTCGAAGAAATCCTGACTCTCCTCGGCTAATCTTATTGTAATTTCTCATTTCTCATTTAACATTCATCATTTACCATTTCTCATTTTATATAGCATTTAACATGGCATATTGCCAAATAGCCTTATTTGGCAATATGCCATGTCAAGGTCGTCCTGCGTGATGCCCAGGTAGCGCTTCGTCACCGCAAAGCTTGAATGGTTGTAGACCATCATGATTACTTCCGGCCGGATCTTCGCCCGGGACCACGCGTTGTATCCCCAGGTCTTGCGCAGACTGTGGCACCCGATATGCCCCGTGAGCCGGAGTTCCCGTGCGGCGTTATGGACGATCCGCCAGGCCTGAACCCGGCTGATGGGCTTCTCGTCACGGCGGTGATTCGAGAAGAGATACTGCCCCCTGTGGTGAGGGAAGTAGACCGCGAGCGCGTGAACCGCCTCCCGGTTCAGCGCGATGTTCCGCGACTTGCCGGTTTTCCGCTCGGTTACGACAAGGCGCGCTCTAAAGCATCTGCGGTCAAAATCATAGACGTCCTCCCACGTGAGGGCAAGCAGATCGCTGACGCGGAGGGCCGTGTGAGCACCCAGCACCACGAAACAGTAGTTCCGCAGCTCTCCGCGCTTCAGAAAATAGTTGGCCAGGGCCTTGAGTTCTTTCTTGTCCCGGATCGGATCGGTGGCAACAGACATAAAAAAACAACTCCTTTACATGTTACATTTGGTTAAAACCACACTGAAATGACGCTATCTATGGGTAATGTAACATATTAAGGAGTCAGTTAATGCCACAGTTAAAAATTATAGCACATGTCCTGTACTTTTTACAAGTACCAAATTGACTGATAAATTGATTCTCATCATTTTCAATTGCGAATGACCAACTGAATAGGGAACTTTCACAAATCCCCGATGTAACTGACTCCTTAGTCTGTTACATCGGGGATTTTTTTGCGTTCAGGGAGGTGAAAAAGTGGCTGTTTCGCTGTTTCCGCATAACCGGACGGCGTATGAAAATGTCTGCGCCATGCTGGACGAGACAGGGAAGGCCGCTGTCATTCACCCGACCGGAACAGGGAAGAGCTTCATCGGCTTTCAGTATGCTGCCGACCACCCGGAGACAAAAATCCTCTGGCTCGCCCCCTCGGAATATATCTTTAAGACCCAGATGGAGAACTGGCTCTCCGTAGGCGGAGACGCTCTCCCCAACATAACATTCCTCACCTACGCAAAACTGTCGCTGATGGCTGAGGAAGAGATAAAAGCGCTGACAGGGAAGACAGCAGGGACGGTTCTTGCTGTCTGCCGCCAGACAGAAGAACTGTCCCTCTGTCTTCCGACGCTGATTGTCTTAGACGAGTTCCACCGCGCGGGCGCTGTCCAATGGGGCCTTGGCGTACAACGGCTCCTGGCTGCATATCCTTCCGCAACAATCCTGGGTCTTACCGCCACAAATGTGCGTTATCTCGACGGCCAGCGCGATATGGCCGAGGAGCTCTTCGACGGCCATATCGCCTCGGAGATGAGCCTCGGCGAAGCCATCGTCCGCGGAATCCTTCCGGCGCCGAAGTATATCCTCTCGATTTTCAAATACAAAGACGACCTTGCGAAGTATGAGCTCCGTGCCCGCCATGCGAAGAACCGGGCCACCCGCGACGCCGCGGAAGAGATCCTGGAGAAGCTGCGCCGCGCCCTGGACCTGGCCGAAGGCCTGGAGGACATTTTCGACCGGCACATGGAAGACCGGACAGGGAAGTACCTTGTCTTCTGTGCCAATGCCGAACATATGCGCGACATGATCAGCCGGGTACCGGACTGGTTCCATAAGGTGGATGAACATCCCCATGTCTATTCCGCCTATTCCGAAGACCCCGAGACCGACCGCGCCTTCGCGGACTTCAAGGCCGACACCTCGGAGCACCTGAAGCTCCTCTTCTGCATCGACATGCTGAACGAGGGCATCCATGTCCCCGACATCAGCGGCGTGATCCTCCTCCGCCCAACCGTCAGCCCCATCGTCTACAAGCAGCAGATCGGCCGCGCCCTCTCCACCGGCCATACGTCTTCTCCAATTATTTTCGATGTTGTTTTGAACATCGAAAACCTGTATTCGATCTCCTCCGTTCAGGAAGAAATCGAAGCCGCCGTAACCTATTACCGTTCCCTCGGCCTCTCGGATCAGATCATCGCCGACAGCTTTGAAGTGATCGATGAAGTCCATGACTGCCTCGAACTCTTCGACCGTCTGAACGACACCCTGACTGCCTCCTGGGACATCATGTTCGAGGTGGCAAAGGCTTATCAAGCCGAATTCGGCGATCTCGAAATCCCGGTCCGCTATGTGACTCCGGAGGGCTATTCCCTTGGTCAGTGGATCGACACCCAGCGCAAGATCCGCAAGGGAACCGTCAAGGGAACCCTGCCCCCGGAACAGATCCGGAAGCTGGACACCCTCGGCATGCGCTGGGAGAGCGCCACGGACCTGAGCTGGGAACGCTATTACGCCGCGGCGAAACAGTACCATGACGAACACGGCGACCTGCGGGTTCCCTGGCGCTATGTGACCGAGGACGGGATCCAGCTTGCCAACTGGATTTCCAACATGCGCATGAACCGGCGCAACGGCATCCGGAATGCCTATCTCACGGATGAGCGGATCAAGGCCCTTGACGATCTCGGCATGTGCTGGGAAGTGCTGGATTACCTCTTCGAGCGCAACTATGCCGCCGCCGTGGAGTATCACCGGACCCATGGCAATCTGGACGTGCCGGCCGCCTATGTGGCCCCGGACGGCGTGAAACTGGGTGCCTGGCTCAGGCGTCTCTGCCGCATCCGGGCAGGGAAGACCCAGCGCGGCCGGCTCACCGAAGAGCAGATCGCACGCCTGGATGCCCTCGGCATGATCTGGGGCAATCGGAACGACCTGCAGTGGGAAAAGGGCTATGCCCACGCGGCGGAGTATGTCCGCCAGCACCGCAGACTTCCCGGCTCGCCTTCCTTTGTCTGTGCGGACGGCTATAAGCTCGGCGGCTGGGTCGCGGACCAGCGTGAAAAATACCGCGCCGGGAAAATGAAACCCGAGCGCAAAAAGCGCCTCGACATCATCGGCATGCCCTGGTAGCCGCCGTAATTTATCATTTAACATTCAACATTTAACATTGCATTGAGGGGGTGAGTCTATGAGAGGGCTGAAGAATATTGAGCATTGGAAGATTATTGCGATCTTTGCCGTGATCTATGACTTCGCCGTCGCCCATATCAGCTATTTCCTGGCCCTGTGGCTCCGCTTCGACTGCAATTATTCTGCGATCTGGCCGAAGTATCTGAATGCCTATTACGGCTTTATCACCTGGTATGCCGTCCTCGCGGTGGTGGTTTTCCACTTCTTCCACATGCACCGGATCATGTGGCGCTATGCCAGTATCGAAGAATTGACCCGCACCATCCTGGGCTCTCTGACGGCTTCCGTTCTCCATTGCATCCTTATCACCGTGCTCTATTATCGCATGCCCATGTCTTACTATGTCTGGGGCAGCATGCTTCAGATGTTGTTTGTGGTGGGCCTGCGCTTCCTGTTCCGCTTCCTGCTCTTTCTCCGTTCACGCTTAGGGAAGAGGGGAGAGACCGGCGGCCGCGTCATGGTCATCGGAGCCGGCGAAGCCGGAAGAATGCTCCTGCGCGACCTCAAAACTTCCGACAAGCTGAATGATGTTCCCGTCTGCGTCATCGACGACAACCCAAACAAGTGGAACCGCCCCATCGAGGGTGTCCCCATTGTGGGCGGGAGAGAGACAATTCTTGAGAATGTCGAGAAGTATCATGTGACAAAGATCTTCTTCGCCGTCCCCAGCATGCCGCGGGAAGACCGGAAGGAGATCCTCGGCATCTGCAACGAGACCGGCTGCGAGGTGAAGATGCTCCCCGGGTATTATCAGCTGGTGTCGGGCCAGATCACCGTCTCGGAACTCCGGGACGTCGCCATCGAGGACCTTTTGGGCCGCGAATCCATCGCCCCCGATCTTCATGAGGTCTTTGACTTTATCAACGGCAAGGTCGTCCTCGTTACCGGCGGCGGCGGTAGTATCGGTTCGGAGCTCTGCCGCCAGGTCGCGGGCCATAATCCCAAGCAGCTGATTATTTTCGATATCTATGAAAACAACGCCTATGCCATCCAGCTTGAACTGCGGAAAAAGTATCCGGATCTGAACCTCGTGACCCTCATCGGCTCCGTTCGTGACAGCCGGCGGGTGTTCCAGGTTTTTGAAAAGTATCATCCCCAGATCGTCTACCACGCCGCGGCCCACAAGCACGTCCCCCTCATGGAGGACAGCCCCTGTGAGGCCATCAAGAACAACGCCATCGGCACCTATAAAACGGCTTACGCCGCCATGGTCCACGGCTGCGAGCGCTTTGTCCTCATCTCCACCGACAAGGCTGTGAACCCCACCAACATCATGGGTGCCAGCAAGCGTCTCTGCGAGATGATCATCCAGACCTTCGACGCCAAGATCAAGGCCGGCCGCGCCGCCGAGATTCCGCAGCTGTTTACGCATTTGGGAGAGACCAGTGTGGATAAGGACGGCACGGGAGAGATCTTCCGCAGTGTGAAGACCGAGTTTGTCGCCGTGCGATTCGGCAACGTCCTGGGCTCCAACGGATCGGTCATTCCCATCTTCCGGCAGCAGATTGAGGAGGGCGGCCCCGTCACGGTCACCCACCCGGATATCATCCGCTACTTCATGACCGTCTCCGAGGCCGTGAGCCTCGTGATGCTCGCCGGCACTTATGCCCACGGGGGCGAAATCTTTGTCCTCGACATGGGATCCCCGGTGAAGATCGACACCCTGGCCCGCAACATGATCCGTCTTTCCGGCCTGAAACCGGATGTGGATATCAAGATCGAATACACTGGTCTCCGTCCGGGCGAGAAGCTCTATGAAGAGAAGCTTATGGCCGAGGAGGGCCTCACCAAGACCGACAACAAGCTCATCCATATCGGTCAGCCCATCGCCTTCGACAACGACGAGTTCCTGGAAGACCTGAACGGACTCATGGAAGCCGCCTATGCCAACCGCGAAGAAACCATCCGCGACAGCGTACAGAAGATCGTCAGTACCTACCATCCCGCAAACCCCGAAGTAACCATCGTCAAAGACGGCAAGTATAAAGAACTGATGAAAGAGGATTATGAACAGATGAGCCTCTGGCAGTCTGTTGGGAAATAATTCCACTTTGCACTTTCCACATTCCACTTTTGGAGAATCGTTATGGACCGTTTAAAGAATGCATTGAAAAAAGATATATGGATCCTCCTGTTAGATATTGTGGCGGTCAACCTGGCTTATTATCTGGCTCTGGCCTTCCGTGTCGCGGTGAACAATATGGGGGGAATTTTCGGCTCACCCAGCGATGTCCCGGTCTACTTTTCTGCGTTCTATCGCATTGCCCCAATCTACACCATCCTTTGCATCGTCGTGTTCTTCCTGTTTAAGCTCTATGGCGGTGTCTGGCGTTTCGCAGGTGTTAACGACATGTACCGGATCCTCGCATCCTGGGTTGTCACCATCCTGATTCAGATCGTGGTTTCCTATCTCATGATGAAGGCAATCGGCTTTACTACAAGCAGAATGCCTGCCACCTATTATATGGTTGGTTGCGTGCTCCAGTTGCTCTTTGTAACAGCTATCCGCTTTGGCCCAAAAACCATAGCGGATGAAAAGCGGAGAAAAGCAAAGAAGGCGGAGAAGGCCCTGGTGGTTGGTGCCGGTGAACTTGGTCAGCAGACAGTCAAGATGCTCCAGACCGGTATGAACTATGAGGTGAGCGCCATCGTCGATACTGAGAACGAGCATGTCGGCCTCATGATCGACGGTACCCCGGTTTATGGATTGGAGTCCTTAGAAGCACTGATAGAAAACAATACTATCAAATGTGTGTTCCTCGCCGAGCCGGATCTGACCAATAAAAACGGTGGTCGAATTGCCGCTTGCTGCAAAAACCATAATATCGAGTTGAAAAAGAGGCTGTTCGATACGTCGAGTAAAGAATCCGCTACAGTTACCGAGCAACAGTTTAAGGCCGTTACTGATGTGGATCCGGAATGGGCGGAGGAATACAAGAAGCAGTTTGGCGAGGAGCCTAGTTTCTTTTAATAAAATGTTACATGTGTTGGTGTGAGAGTATGAAGATGATGAAGAAACTGTTTCTTGCTACAGGTATCTTAGCCGCAGGAATGGGTGTAGCAGCAAAACTGAAAAAACCGGACTCTATTTATGCCAATGAACCAGGCCAAAAGAACCCGATGGAAGGGAAGATGGTGGTTTTCGTTCCGGATGAAAGCGAGCCTGAAAACGCCGATGGTGTCCGGGGGCATCTGGAAGCCGTTGGAACGAGCAGCCATAATGCCGGTATATATGAGCGCTATTTCAAGCGAGCAGCTGACGTGGTCCTCTCCTTTGGAGGACTTGTTGTACTTTCGCCTATCTTCCTTGGCTTGAGCTTATGGATCGCGATTGATGATCCCGGGCCGGTTCTGTTTACACAGAAGAGACAGGGAAAAGATAAACAGTATTTTAAGCTCCATAAGTTTCGCAGCATGAAGATGTCTACCCCGCATAATGTACCGACCCACATGCTGGAGAATCCGGAGCAGTATATTACGAAGGTAGGGAAGTTTATCAGGGCTCACAGCTTGGATGAACTCCCTCAGATCTGGGATATCTTTATCGGCAATATGAGCGTAATCGGTCCCCGCCCGGGCCTATGGAATCAGGATCTCCTTACGGCAGAGAGAGATAAGTACGGCGCCAATGACATCAAGCCAGGACTCACAGGATGGGCGCAGATCAACGGTCGTGATGAGTTGGAGATCCCTGTGAAGGCCCAGCTGGACGGAGAATATAAGGCGAACATGAGCCCTTGGTTTGATATGAAGTGTTTCCTAGGCTCATTAGGTGTGTTTGTCGGCGACAAGAGTGTTGTCGAGGGAGGTACGGGAAAGATCACTTCTCCGATTAACCCGAATGATGGTAAGACCGTGTTTCCGGAAGACGATTGGCAGGGAAAAAGATCATGAAGAAAGTTTTGATCACTGGTGCGAGTTCTTATGTCGGTACGAATGTCCGGCAGCATTTGGAGCAGTATCCTGTGAAATATAAGGTCGATAGTCTTAGCGTCAGGGATGATAGTTGGAGAGTAAAAGACTTCTCTTGCTATGATTCCATCTATCACTGTGCCGGCATGGCTCATTCGGATGTCGGAAATGTATCAGATGAGGTCAAGGCAAAATATTATGCCGTTAATACGGACCTTACAATCAATATTGCAAAAAAAGCAAAAGCAGAGGGTGTGAAGCAGTTCATCTTCATGTCCTCTGCGATTGTGTATGGTGACAGTGCACCGATCGGAAATGAGAAGATTATCACACGGGATACTCCTCGCATGCCGGCGAATTTCTACGGAGACAGTAAGGTTCAGGCAGAGAACGGCCTGATGGAACTGGCGGATGACAGTTTCAAAGTCGTGATCCTCCGCTGCCCGATGATCTATGGCAAAGGCAGTAAAGGTAACTTCCCGGTCTTGGAGAAGATGGCCTTGAAACTTCCGGTTTTCCCCAAAGTGGAGAATCATCGTTCAATGCTTTATATCAAGAACCTTGCGGAGTTTGTCCGACTCATGATTGAGAATGAAGAGTCAGGTATTTTCTGGCCGTGCAATAGAGAGTGGAGTAATACAAGCGAAGTGGTCAGGATGATTGCGGAAGCCCATGGTAAGAAGATCGTAATGATACCCGGGACAAGTATGGCTCTGAAAGCAATGGCAAGAGTAACCGGCTATGTGAACAAGGCCTTCGGCAACCTGGCCTATGAAGAAGGCCTTGGGGATTATAAAGACGAGTATAGGCTGTGCAGTCTGAATGAAAGCATCAGGGAGATGGCATGAAACATATTCTGGTCATATCGCAATATTTCTATCCAGAGACTTTTCGCATCAATGATATGGCATGTGAATGGGTCAAAAGAGGATATAAGGTTACTGTCCTCACGGGCATTCCAAATTACCCGATGGGTAAATATTATGAAGGATATGACAGAAAACACAGGACGCATGAGACTTGGAACGGTGTCAATATCATAAGGATCCCATTGATCGCCAGAGGTAATAGTTCAAACAAATTGTTGAATGCTGCAGGTATGGCGGCTAATTACTTTTCTTTTGTTGAGAGTGGTCGAAGGTGGGTTAAGAGCAAGGAAGCATCCAACTTACATGCGGATCTTGTATTCACATTTGAAGTATCTCCGATGACACAGGCACTCATCGGAATCTGGTATGGGAAAAGGTATAACATCCCGACATTTCTATATGTACAGGATCTTTGGCCGGAGAATGTGGAAACAGTCACAGGTATCCACAATAGGATGATTATTGGACCTATCGATAGGATGGTCGATAAGATATATCGAGAAACTGACCAAATCTTTACTACCAGTCCTAGCTTCGTAGAAGCAATCGTTAACAGGAAGGTTCCGGTAGAGAGAAAGAAAGTACATTATTGGCCTCAGTATGCTGAGGAATTCTATAGACCGATGGAACCGCAACAAATACGACAAATTCCAAATGATGATAGTTTTAAAATTGCATTTACAGGAAATATTGGAACTGCACAAGGCCTTGATGTACTCCCTAAGGCGGCAAAGTTAATTAAGGAAAAAGTAAAATTCGTCATCGTCGGGGATGGACGGTATCAGCCAGAGTTTGAAAGGCAGATTGAGAGTTTAGGTGTAAGAGAAAAGTTCATCATGATTCCAAGAGTACAGGCGGAGCGTGTTCCGGAGATCCTTTCTGCTTGTGATGCAGGATTTATCAGTTTTAACAAGACACCTCTTTGGGAGAATACAATACCGGCCAAGCTACAATCTTATATGGCTTGTGGTAAAGCGATTATTGCGTCTGCATCTGGTGAGACAAAGCGGATCATTGAAGAGGCTGATTGTGGAATTTGTACAGGCATTAGCGATCCCAAAGCGCTAGCCGAAGGAATCAGACAGATAGCAAAAGCTGATTATGTTGCTATGGGCAAACGAGCCAGAATATATTTTACTGATAAGTTTGAAAAGAAAAAACTTATGGATCAGATGGATAAATGGATTGATTCTTAAGAGGGATGATTACTATGAAGATACTATTAGTTTCTGCGTTGCCACCGCCGGAGGGGGGAATAGCTGAGTGGACTACAAGATATTTGAGATACTGTGAAGAACACCAAATTGATATCGGCCTTGTAAACATTGCTTTGAGCGGAGCCCGTGGTGCTAAGTTTAATGATCATACACGTGTTTTTGATGAAATCAGTAGAACGAAGAGAGTCCTGCATGATATGCATCAACAATTAAATATATCGAAACCTTCAGTAGTTCATATGAATACTTCATGCGGTCCCTTTGGAATTTTTCGAGACTTCTTATGTGTGAGAATTGCTTACAAGAGGCATACCCCAGTTGTTTTACATTTCCATTGTAATATAGAGAGTTGGGTTCACGGAAAAGCTAGAATATGGGCACTAAAGAAGATGACAGGAATGGCTTCAAAGGTTTTGGTTTTGAACAGTGCATCAAAGAGCTTTGTTGAACCATATGCAAAAAAACCACCTGTAATAGTTCCGAATTTTATCAGTGGTGATTATTGTGAGAAAGAACATATAATCCGTGAAATAATTAGGGAGATTGTATTTGTTGGTCATGTTCAATTAACAAAGGGAATCAGGGAGATATATGAAGCTGCGGTAAAACTGCCAGATATCCACTTCACATTAGTCGGCCCAGTAGCAGATGAGATAGCAATCTTACCATGCCCAAAGAATATATCTCTTGTAGGTAGTAAGAATTCGAGTGAAGTAAAGCAGTATTTACTAATGGCGGATCTTTATCTACTCCCAAGCTATACAGAGGGGTTCTCTCTTTCATTAACGGAAGCAATGGCGACTGGGCTGCCGGCAATTGCTTCTGATGTAGGCGCAAACAGAGATATGCTGGAGGATAAAGGCGGCACTATTATCCCTGCTAAAAGTTTTGAAGCGATATTACAAGCGATAAATCATCTTTCTGCTAAAGAGACTCGACAAGAAATGTCTAAATGGAACATTCAGAAAGTCAGGGATAAATACTTAACTGAGACTGTGATAAGTAAAATAATTGATATTTATAAAGAGCTGGAGGCTGATTAGTTATGGGGAGTAAGATTGCAAAACTTGCCTCCTTGCCACGTAGAGCTTGGAATAAGTATATTACTGCGTCTATAAATAAAGGACTTTTACAGCACTGCGGTCGAAACGTGACTATCGGGGCGAACTTCACCGTCGCTGGAGGCGAGAATATATTAATAGGTGATGATTGCGCAATTGGTCCAAACTGTGTGTTTTATGCAGCCCGTGCAACTATTTCATTAGGAAGGGCAGTTATGGTTTCGCCTAATGTAACAATGATAACCGGCGAACATAGAACTGATGTTGTGGGTGAATTTATGAGGAATATATCACCCGATATGAAATTACCTCAAAACGATAAACCAATCATTATTGAGGATGATGTATGGATCGGAAGTAATGTTACGATTATGAAGGGTGTCACAATTGGAAGAGGTTCGATTATTCACGCGGGTTCTGTCATTACAAAAAAAGTTAAACCATATACGGTCTACATTAATGAAAAATTGAAGGTCGCAAGATTTACGGATGAGGAAATTCAGGAACACGAAAAGAAACTTCATGAAAAATATGGAGTAGAATATCCTGAGTATCATCCTAAGAACAATGGAATGTTTTCTTGAACGGAGTGTATAGATGGAAACTGATAGTGATTATAAACAGTGTGTTTACGCCATTCCAAAAACGGACATAGACCGTCGGTCACGGGGAATCAGACCGCCTCAGACGGGAAATTAAACCGCCAGAAAAGGGAAAACTGAAAGCGCCGCCAGGCGGTTGACGAAAGTGAAT
>Ga0256404_1006827_pt1 | contig 18530 bp, 14 predicted proteins | sample RumenRJG_01DNA_FD_185990 | JGI IMG/M metagenome (GOLD analysis project Ga0256404, IMG submission 185990) | Bovine rumen microbial communities from Lethbridge, Alberta, Canada - RJG_01 | ecosystem: Host-associated > Mammals > Digestive system > Stomach > Rumen | place: Canada: Alberta | collected...
AAAACTAACTGTTTTTAAGCGATCATTTCAGATGAATTGTGATAAAAATAGTACATGTTATAGGATATTAAGTGTTATTAACGGTTTTTAATATATCAATGATACACATAAAAATATGTGTATGAGTTTTGTGCATAACTCGGATCTTGTTATTGCTAAATAAAAGTTTATATGTAAAATAGGTCTCGAACGAAAAAAATAAGACAATAAGTGAATGTTCAATAATAGTTAAGGTTATATATGCGTTTATGTGTATAATATTTTATTGTAATAATAAATGTGTAAAAATAATGATGAAAGAAGGAAAAAAGATGAGCGGCACGAGGCGGACAACCTTTGACGAACGCAGGAACATCGTGCAGTACTGCCTGGAAAATGGCACGGATTATCAGAAAACGTGCCGCGTTTACGGCGTTAGTTACCGGCAGATATACACGTGGGTCAGCAAATACCGCCGGTACGGAGCGGCCGGTCTGGCTGACCGCAGGGGCAGAAGCCGCAGCTGCCCTGAAACAGTAGAGCTTGACGATCTTTTCCGCCTGCAGATAGAAAATGAAATTCTTCGGGCAGTCGTCAGAAGCCTTAAAAACGAGCGGATGGAACTGAAAAAACACGTCAGCTATCTTCAGCGCAAATACACCGCTGAAGCAGCTTCTTAAGCGTTCCCGCGGGGGCTGCCCCGCTGATATTTAGAGAACAACAGTTCACGGTTCACCTGAGGATGAGGGAAAAACACTGGAGGCACAGTCCGGGACGGCGAGGAAACGTGGAAACTCCCGTGCGGCGGCAGTAAAGTGCGTTTTCTCTTCCTGCGGGAAACCGCGAAGGCGCTCCCTTGGGGCGTCAAAATGCGCAGTTTCGGGAGGAGTTTTATTATGGATATGAAGAAAATGCTTGCCGTAGTGGCTGCCGCGTCGCTTGTTGCCGTGGCTGCCCCCGCATTCGCCGCGAACCCGTTCAGCGATGTGCCGCTGAATCACTGGGCCTATGACGCAGTGGAAGAGCTGGCGTCGAAGGGTGTGCTTGAAGGCTATCCGAACGGCACTTTCAAGGGCAACCGTGCGATGACCCGTTATGAGATCGCGACGATGGTGGCCCGCATGATGAACGCGGGGCTGACCGGCGCGGATCTTGAGAAGCTGAAGGCGCTTGTGGTGGAGTTCCAGCCGGAGCTTGAGGCTCTTGGCGTGAAGGTTGACGGATTTGACAGCCGTCTGAGCGCTCTTGAGAAGGGCCTCGGCGGATGGAGAATCAGCGGCCAGATGCGTTTTGACTACAACAGCTTCGACTACGACGATGCCACCGACGCATCAGGCACAAAGAAGGGCAACAACGACTCAGGCTTTGATATGAACCGTGCACGTCTGTTCCTGCACCGCGATCTTGAGAACAAAGTCAGCTTCGATGCCCGTTACCACAACGGCGAGTTCGATCGCTGGTATTTCACGGCACGTGACTTCGCCGGCCTTGAAGGCCTGACGATCAAAGGCGGACAGTTCGCCCTCGACTGGGAAGGCGACGACGGCCTTTACATCGATAACGATGGTTTCTTCATGGATTCCGGCTACCGCGGATTTGATATCAAGTACAACCGCGGCATGTTCACCGTTGAGGGTTTCGCAGCTTCCAACAAGGGCGGCGACATTTACGATGCCAATGAGGGCGACGACCTCTTCGGCGCGCGTATGAGATTTGACTTCAACGAGAAACTCTGGCTGAGCGTGAATGCCCTGTGGACGAGCACTCATGAAACAGACGGGAGCGGCAACAATGCCGATAATGACTACGATGTATACTGGGCCGGACTCGGCTACAAGTTCCTTCCCGGGCTTGAACTGAAAGGCGCTTACTACATTGAGGACATCAGCCAGTCAGCCGGTGCCGAGGTGACCAATGACGACGATCCTCAGGCCTGGAAGGTCATCATTGATGTGAAGCAGGACGTGCTCAAGTTCACATCCCTGTGGTTTGAGTACAACCAGATCGACAAGGGCTTCATCATGACCAATGTGCCCTGGATGTTCAACAACCGCCTTGACCTCGAAGATTACGGCCTTGGCACTTCAGACACCACCAACACTCTTGGCCTGAAAAACCGCATTCAGGAAGACCTTGACATTTACGGTGTAAAGCTGAAACAGCAGTGGACCCCGAAGTTCAGCAGCTATGAGCGTTATGCCTGCTACGATATGGACGGCGATTACAACTCTGTTGATGAGTGGACCGTCGGACTTGGCTATCAGTACTCGCCCAATCTCTACTTTGAACTTGCCTACAACGACCAGGACGGCAAAGTCACTGACGACGACTACGAGAATAAGCAGATCCGCTTCCGCACACTGCTTAATTTCTAATCAGTTGAATCCCCCATCCACTGTGGGGTTCCAGCAGAAAAGGACAGACAGAGCTGCACGGCTCTGCCTGTCCTTTCTTTTTGCGCCGCATATCTTCTGCTGCCCGGCGGAACAGCAGATGCACGCCGCTTTGTCTGTGCGGACTGCGGCATTTTCATTTATGGATGTTTTTTGCAGATTCCGGCACGAGGCGCTGCAAACAGAGTTTTTTCTTCAGCTGTACTAATATGTTGTATTGTTTTTTATTAGTGCATATCAGCGGAACTTTTCATGAGAAGCTATGCAGGAACGGAGAAATATGGTATAAATATTTTATGAGCATGAAACAGAAAACAGGATAACGGACTCAGAATGTCCAAATCGCTGAAATTCGGAGTGATACTATGAAGATAACAACCCGCGGTTCCATACTGGAAGCGTTTGCGCAGCTGCTTGAGGAAGAACCCTATAATCGGGTGACCGTCAAGGATATTTCGCAGCGGTGCGGAATCTGCCGCAACACCTTTTACTATCATTTCAGGGACATTGAAGATCTTTTTGAATCTTCGGTACAGGAGTGGGCTGACAGAGTTGACCTCGAACATACTGTGCTGCTTCTGCCCCTTGACTGTCTTCGTCTGCTTGTTGACGAAGGCCTGCGGCGGAAAAAACTGATCTATTACATTATGCGTTCCAACTACCGCGATCTTTTCTTCGAAACAATCAAAAAATTCATCACGGCAGCGGTGAACCGCTATATCGACCAGTACAGAGAAACGGTGACGCTCAGCGAGTCAGACCGGAAACTGCTCGTCCGCTTTTACCGCAGCGTTTTTGTCGGCCTGCTTATCGACTGGTTTGAGTCAGGAATGGAATACGATCTGATGGATTTTGCTGTCCAGGCATGCCGGCTGGTGTTCAATGCCGAATGGAAAAACGTGAAAGAGCTTGCTTCACGTCTGCCGCAAAAATAATAAAATACATCATCATTCCGATCTGCCGCGGCGCCCGCAGTTCACAGCCCGGCGGAACTCAGGGAGAACAAAGCGCAGTGCGCATGGAAACAGTTTTTCCAGCCGCACTGCGTCTTTTTTTTGCTGATTTCAGACATAAATTGTTCTATAACAATATTGCCTTATATATAGGACATATAAGAATTTTACATCATAGACATAAAGTGAAGTCCAACAGTAAATAGTTACAGTGACAGGATTTATGAATTATCATGCGGCCGTTCGGAATGACAGGGTCATATTATGACACGGAACTGGAATATAGGTGTTTTCTACAATGCGAGAAATGTCATGGCATGATATAAAATCTGTAAAGATTCTGGATGTCAGGCTCTGCAGAAACAACTTTTGTTTGCTGCAGAAAGGATCTATCTGACTTCATTTGCTGACCCGAGGTGGAATACAAGTGAATATGACGACGAAACGGGCTATTCAGGACGCATTCACGCAGCTGCTGGAAGAGAAGCCATACAGCCGCATCACGGTCCAGAATATAGCAGATCGCTGCGGCATCAGCCGCAATACTTTCTATTATCATTTCAGCGATATTGAGTCTCTTTTTGAATCGGCCGTGGAGGACTGGGCAGAACGCTGCAACCTTGACCGCTGCACACTCAACACGCCGATTGACTGCCTCCGCATGATTGCCAGCGAGGGGCGCCGCCGGCAGAAGCTCATTTACTATGTCATACGCTCGAAATACCGTTCAATTTTCTTTAAAACTCTCCAGAAGCTGGTTGACACTGTGCTCGACCGCTATATGGACCAGAAGCAGTCAGCCGAACATATCTCTGCTGAAAGCCGGAAAATAATAACCCGTTTTTACAGGAGTATTTTCATGGGGCAGATCATGGACTGGATCGAATCGGGCATGGAATATGATCTGATTGCCTTTACGACCAAGGCGATGAACCTGGTGTTCGGCGCCGATGTCAAAAAGCCGCTCTGACATGCCGGTTCCCGAAAATTCAAAATTCCCGTTTCAGCCTGCAGGAAATATTTGGGCTGAAGCGGGAATTTTTGTGCAGCCGGCAGAGAATGCAGGCGGAACAGCGCAGTCCGCTGATACTGCACCGCAGTCTGTGCTGCAGGCGCTTTAAGGTGTATCAATGGCGTCTGCCCTGCGCCGGTGCAGCTTTCAGGGAACGTTTCAGACGCACAAAATACAATGCGCACAGGATAATCTGCACCAGCGACGAGCAGGGGGTCGCAAGGCCGATCCCGAAGATGGATACCGGCGTTCTGCGGCTCATGATCCATGATACCGGAATGCGGACGCCAAACGCACCGATGATGCCCTGCCACATGACGAACTTTGTTTTTCCCCAGCCGCCGAAATAACCGAAAAAACAGAACAGGAACGACGTGAGAAGGCAGTCGATGCTGTAGGCCTTCAGGTAATCCCAGCCGGCGGCCGCCACGTCAGCCTGCTCCTGCACGAAGAACGATACGAGCAGATCGCCGTGAAAATACGACAGCCAGGCCATGAAAAAACCGGCGCACAGTGAGGCTGAGATCGCATAGAACAGCGCGCGGTCGGCCCGTTCCGGCCTGCCGGCGCCGATGTTCTGGGCGGTGAATGCGGAAACGGTCTGGTTGAATGCTGAGGGCACAAGCATGATGAATCCGCAGATACGTTCGGCAATTCCAACGCCGGCTGCGGCGACGACGCCCAGCGTGTTGACAATGGCCGTTATGGCGAGAAATGACAGGTTGACCAGCGCATCCTGAAAAGCTACAGGGCCGCCCAGGCGCAGAATCCGTCCGGCCGTTGAACGGTCGAAGCGGATATCCTGTGCCGTGAAACTGAAGGGCAGCCCCTGCCGCCTGATGATCAGCAGCGAGAGCACGACGCTGAGAGCCTGAGCCGCAACAGTGGCAATGGCAGCACCTGCCGGGCCCATGCGGAGCGGTCCCACCAGAAGGTAATCGCCTGCGATGTTGATCAGACATGCCATGCTTACCGTCATCAGGGGAACCCGTGAGTTGCCCATGCCCCTGAAAATACTGCCCAGCACGTTGTAGCCCACGATGAACAGTGCTCCCGCACAGCAGATGCGCACATAGGAATCTGCAGCATCAAACGCCTCAGCGGGCGTTTTCATCGCTGCGATGCAGTACGGCGAAAGCCACTGCATTCCCACCGCCAGAACAATTCCGGCGGCGGCAAACAGCCAGACTGAAACGCCGATCACTTTTCCAAGTTCATCGCGGCGTCCTTCGCCGAACTTCTGTCCCATCAGAATGGTCGTTCCCATGGCAAGCCCTGTGATGACGATGGTAATGCTGTTCATGATCGTGCTGCCTGTGCTGACAGCGGCGATGTCAGAAGGAGAACAGAACCACCCTACAATCATCATATCAACGGCGCCGTAAAGCATCTGGATCAGAAGCGCCGCCAGCACGGGCACGGCAAAACCCATGAGCGGCATGAAGATTTTTCCCTGCGTAAAGTCGCGGTTGACTGCCATAATCCGTCACTCCTTAAAAAGAATGCCGGATAAGTACGAGCCTGCGCTCCATCTTATCCGGCATGTCTTATTCGACACTCTGCCCTCCGATGCTGCTATTCAGTACAATGCACCTATATAGCACACTCCCCGTTAAAAATCAACAGTGCGCAGACATCCGTTCCGGCAGAAAAAACCGGCACAGCCGCAGAAGTGCTGTGCCGGAGACTTTGCCGTCAGGCGGTCTTTTTTCTTTTTCTGCGCAGTGCCGGCAGCATCAGCAGAGCAATGCAGATCCACAGCACAATGCACAGAGGACGGGTGAAGAATATTGAGTAAGAGCCGTTGGAGATCGCCAGTGCGCCGCCGAAACCCTCTTCCGTGATTCGGCCGAGAATCAGACCGAGCACGACGGCGCCCAGGTCGAACCCCATCCGGTGGAGGAAGTAGCCGCCGACGCCGAAAAGCAGCATGGTCCACACGTCAAACATCATATTGCGCATGGCATAGCTGCCCACCACGGAAAGAACGGCGATCGCCGGAATCAGCAGTGAGTTGGGGGCAGTAGAGATTTTTGCGAAAAACGGCGCCAGGTAAATGCCCAGGAACAGAAACACGATGTTTGCCAGAAACAGGGAGAGAATAAATCCGTAGGTGATCGTTCCGTATTTGGTGAACAGCTCCGGTCCCGGAATCAGGTTGTTGATTGTCAGACCGCCCATCAGGCAGGCTGCCACAGAGTTTCCGGGAATGCCCAGCGTCAGCATGGGCACCAGCGAGCCGCCGACGCACCCGTTGTTGGCGCTTTCCGAGGCCGCAACGCCTTTGGGATTGCCGGTGCCGAACGTTTCGGGGTTTTTGTCAAGGGATTTAGCCGTGTTGTAGGAGATGAACGCTGAAATTGTGGCGCCGGCGCCGGGCAGCATGCCGACAATGGTTCCGATGATGCCGCCGCGGGCGATGGTGGGGCCGAGCCCCTTCGGCAGTTTTTTGTTCTTCAGCGTTGAAAGATCGGCTCCCAGTTCCTGAACAATGCGGGCCTCGCCGGTCAGATCGAGCAGCTGGCTGATTGAGAACAGACCGATGAGCGCGGGAATATCCTTGATGCCGTCGTAAAGTTCAGGATAATCTCCGGCAAAGCGGGGATAGGCATCCATCGGGTCAGCGCCGATTGAAGCGATCAGAAGGCCGATGACGCCGGAAATAAGGCCTTTGAGCAGATTGCCGCTGGTGAGTGTGACAATGCTTGCCAGCCCCATGACAGCCAGAAGGAAGTTTTCCGGCGGCCCGAAGCGCAGAGAGAACTTCGCAAGCACCGGCGCCACCAGAAGCAGCGCTATGGTTGATATGATGCCGCCCCAGAAGCTTGCCACTGTTGCCACAGTGATTGCGACGCCGCCCTGCCCCTTCCGGGTCATGGGGTAGCCGTCAAAAGCCGTGGCCGCTGCGGCCGGGGTGCCGGGAGTTGACAGAAGAATGGAAGAAATGGCGCCGCCGAACATGCCGCCGGAGTAAACTCCGCCCATGAGCGAAAGGCCGACAACAGGATCCATTCCGAAAGTTACGGGAATCAGAAGAGCAACTGCCATAGTGGCTGTAAGGCCGGGAATTGCGCCGATAATCACGCCGCCTACGGTGCCGAGAAAAATTGCCAGAAGCGGAGCGGGCGCGCACAGACTCAGCGCCGCCTGGGTGATCATTTCCATGGATTCTCCCTCCTTACAGGGCAGACCAGGCCAGTTTCGCCTTTGCGAGCGAGCCGGGGATGTCCGAAAATGTGAATTCCTCAAAAATGCCGAGCGGCACGGGAACGCCGAGGAACTTCACAAACACGCCGTAAATCAGAGCCAGAAGCAGTGCTGTGCTGACAATCAGCAGCAGCGGTTTTCTCAGCCCGAGCGTCCAGGAGAGAACAATCATGTAAACCGCCGCGCCGACATAGAATCCCACGTACTTTATTGACAGCACGAACAGCAACGTCAGCACCACGGCGGCAGTGAAAGGTCCTGGGGCCTTTACCCATCCGGGCTTTGACGTGTCGCGGCTGAAAAATGACGAGACTGTCAGGAGCCCGCACAGCAGAGCCAGAACCAGCAGCAGAAATTTCACGTACTGCGATGCGTGAATTGCATACTCGGGAAACTTCAGCACCTGAGAATAGACGGCGCCGGCGAGGACGATCCCCGCGGCGCCTGAAAGAATGCTTACAGTTTTTTTGTTCATGAACAGTTCAGCCCGCAGAAACTACCAGGGTGCCACTTCAAATGCCTTGTCGGTGGCTTCCTGAAGTTTTTCAAGGTAGGCCTTGTATTCGTCGGCGTTCATCTCATTGATCAGCAGCGTGCCCTTGGCGGCTTCCTGGAACTCGGGATCGGCGATGGTCTTTGTGAACATATCGCGGATCTTGGCAAGAGCTTCCGCGTCAACGCCCGCAGGAGCGGCGAAACCGCGTGAAGAATCGGAAACCACGTCGGGATAGCCCAGCTCATCGACGCAGGGAACGTCAGGCATCATGTCGCTGCGTTTATGAGCCATGACTGCCAGGCAGCGGATCTCGCCGGAACGGACCTGCGCCTCGACCTGAGAGACGTTCATGAAGCCGACGGTGACATGTCCGCCCATGACGTTTGCCTTGGCTGCTGAAGAACCCTTTGAGGGTACGGGACGCAGCTTGATGCCCAGGGCCTTTTCAGTGGCGATGCGCGCAAAGTCGTCGTCGCCGCCGGGGCCGGAAGTGGAAGCAGTGCAGTTCTCATTGGCCTTGACGTACTCGGCGAGCCCTTTCAGATCCTTGATGGGGCTGTTTCCGGGAACGACGATGACGCCGGGGTCGGTCACGAGATTGCCGACGTACTCAAAGTCAGTGAGCTTGTACTTGGCGCGTTTGGCCGAAATGTGAGCCGTCAGGTGAGGCGTGTAAAGGCAGCCGAAGGTGTAGCCGTCCTTCTTCGCGTTGGCAATCGCCTGAAAGCCGATCTGTCCGCCCGCACCGGGCATGTCGTCGACCACCATGGGAGCGCCGAGGTATTTCTCGCCGAACTTCGCCAGGAGACGGGCCATTGTGTCTGTGCCGCCGCCGGCTTCTGAAGGAACGATGATGTGAACCGGCTTTTCCGGATAGGCGGCGAATGCCGCGCCGCATCCGATCACTGCAATCAGCGCAAGTGCAGAAAGTACTTTCCTCATATCTGAACCACTCCGTTCTGGAAAAAATTAAACTGCTGTGATTCTGGTGCCTGATACTTGCATCTCTATTATACATCCTGAGCCAGTTGTTTTAAATAAATTGCTTCGAAAAAAAGGATTGTGTAAAGAAAACAGCAAAACCGCAGGTAACAGCGCAATAAGCCGGCAGCGGCAGAACAGCCTCACCCGTTTCTGCTGCCGGTTCAGACTTTCTGCTGTTTTTCTGCAGTAAATGCGCATCAGAATGCTGCTGTTTCCCGGCCGGAAAATTTACGGCACAGCGCAGCTTTCAGGGCGCATGCTGCGCCCCCGGATTCTGCCGTGAAAAAGTCTGAAGACATCTCTGCGCGAATTTCCGGAACAGATCCGCAGAGCTTCCTGATTTGCAGGGCCGGCGTCAGCGCCGCCATGCGGACGGCATGAAAAGCATCAGCACTGTCGTGATTTCAAGGCGCCCTGTCAGCATCGCAAACGAAAGCACCCATTTGCCAGCGGCCGGCACCGCCGCGTAATTGCTGACCGGCCCGAAACGGCCGAGACCGGGGCCGATGTTGCTCAGACAGGCAATGACGCCCGAAAGAGATGAGAGCACGTCAATGCCCATCAGCGTCAGCAGCAGCGTGAAAAGTATGATCAGCGCCATATACTGGATGAAAAACGCCGCGACAGACGCGATCAGATCACGGTCCTGCGGCTTTCCGTTGATGCGCACGCACAGCACCTGATGGGGCTGCAGGGAGTGAATCAGGTCATTCTTTGCGGTTTTCATGAGCATGATGAACCGCAGCACCTTGATGCCGCCGCCCGTTGAACCGGCGCAGCCGCCGATCAGCATCAGCGTAAGAAGCAGGAAGTGCACAAAACAGGGCCACTGCAGCGTGTCTGTGACCATGAATCCCGTGGTGGTCATCAGCGTGACCGTCTGGAATGCCGCGTGCCGCACCGCCTGTGAAACCGAGATTTTCATTCCTGAAAGCAGGGCGCAGACCGCGATGGCCGCTGTGGAAAAGAGAATGATGCCGCAGTACCACCTGAATTCGTCGTCTTTCAGGTAGGCGCTCAGATTTCCGCGCAGGAACAGAAAGTGCAGTGCGAAATTGACCCCTGCCAGGAACATGAACACAATGATGACCCATTCAACAGCCGGGCTGTGAAAATGCGCAATGCTGTCGTTGTAAATCGAAAAGCCCCCGGTGGCAAGTGTCGCAAACGCGTGGGTAATGCCCTCATAAAACGTGGTTCCGCACAGCATCAGCGCCGCCGTTTCGAGAACCGTCAGAAGAAGGTAAATTTTCCACAGAATTACTGCAGTCTGCTGAAGCCGGGGCGTCAGCTTCTCAGGAATCGGAGTGGGCGACTCAGCCTTGAACAGTTCCATCCCGCCGCCGCCGATAAACGGCAGAATTGCCAGACTCAGCACAATGATGCCCATGCCGCCGAGCCAGTGCGTCAGCGCACGCCACAGAAGAATGCCGTGCGGGCTGGCTTCCACGTTGGTCAGAATTGACGCGCCGGTTGTGGTGAACCCCGACATGGCCTCAAAAAAGGCATCAGTGAACGTGTCCGCCGTGCCGTAGAAATAATAGGGCAGAGCGCCGATCAGCGAGGCCACAACCCAGGAAAAAGTCACAATGGCAAAAGCCTCGCGCACAGTAATGCTGCCGCTGCGGTGCTGCCTGCGCGAAGGCCGCGTGGCGCCTGCCGCGACAAGACACGTTCCCAGCGAACCGGCAGCGCATTTCAGAAGCACAGACAGATCCGGCGTGCCCTCAAACCACGACCAGGCCGCAGGAATGAACATGGACGCTGAAACAATGCTCCCCACCAGCGAAAGAACGAATATGACAATCAGAAAATTCATTGCTGATCAACTCTGAAAATGTGCATGGCCTCGGGCATCTGCTCCGACATGGCGAAAACCGAAATGGCGTCGCCCGCGCAGAGCGTCTCTGCGCCGCCAGGCACAAGGTATTTGCTGCCGCGCTTGATCACGGCGATCAGAATTCCCTTGGGCAGATTCAGATCCATGATTTTCTTACCCACTGCCGGATGATCGTCGCGCAGCGTGAACTCGAAAACCTCCGCACCGATGCGGTCAATCAGCGAAAGCATGCCCGCAGAGTTGGGATAGCGGATGTAGCGCAGGAACGTCGATGCCAGCGTCTTGTTGGGATTTACCAGTACGTCTACGGGCAGCCTGCCTTCCAGGTCTTCATAGATTTCCTTGCGCACGACGGCAATAGTCTTGACGTTCTCCTGCACTTTGGCCAGCACGGCGATGATCACATTCAGCTCATCGTCAGCCGTTGCAGCCACCACGCCGTTGGCCTTGTCCACCCCCAGCTGCGTCATCAGCGACTTGTCCATGCCGTCGCCGTTGATGACCTTGACGTCAGGAAATTCCTGCGCAAGCCGCTCGCATTTAGTCAGGTTCTTTTCCACCAGAATCGTGTCCACCTTCGGGACATTGGAGCTCAGACGGTGCGCCAGATTGGTGCCCAGCTTGCCGCCGCCCACGATGATGACCCGCGCCAGCCGTTTCTGATGCCCCACATCGAACAGCTTCTGAATGTTCTGCACCCGTTCGTGCAGTGTCACCACAAAGCACAGGTCACCTTCAGCAGCCGTCCAGTCGCCTGAGGGCACAAAGCCGTCGCCGCCCCGTTCAACGTAGACAATGATGGCGCCAAGCCCCGGATATTTGATGCCCAGTTCGCGCAGCGACATGCCGCAGATCGGGGAATCCTCCTCAACGCGGAAAGCAAAGCTGCCGGCCCGGCCGTTGAACAGTTCAGATGAGTGCACAGCGGCGTTGAACGTCAGCAGCGAGGCAATTTCACGTGAAAGAGAGCGTTCAGGCGAAGCCATCACGTCAATGCCCAGATCCTCGGCCCAGTCAGGAGTGTCAGTGAACTCCAGATCGCGGACTCTGGCCAGCACCTGCTTCACGCCGGCATGCTTGGCAAGCCAGCAGGCCATGATATTAGTATCATCCCTGTCAGTGCAGGCCACAAGGGCATCAACGTCGCCGTCCTTTTTGACGCCTGCCTTTTCAAGCACCATCGGCCGCGATCCGTTGCCGCGGATCACGCTCACGTCCTGCTCGTTTTCTATCTTGTCCGCCGCCTCCGGATCACGTTCGACGACAACCACGTCTCTGCCTTCGGCTGACAGAGTCCTGGCAATAGTGGAGCCGACGTTGCCGGCCCCTACAACGACAATTTTCATGTGATTTCACACTCCCAGAATTTCACGGACTGTGGATTTTATCCGGAAAAACGCCCCGCACGGGCTGAGAATCATGCACAGAGAAATTATAGCATAGGATTTTCCGGGGGAAAAATCGGCGCCGGGCTCTGCAGCCGGACAGCGCGGCGCCGGAAGGGAAAACGCCGGCAGGTACAGCCGCTTTTTCCGTGAGCGCCTGCCGGGCAGAAGAAAGATATTTCAGAAATTTCTTATGTCAATCCCGTTTTTGCTGACATATTGAGACTGAATTTAAATTCTTGACAGCTCCCGGAGCCTTGTTAAAATCAAAATAAACTGTGCGCAGGCTGTGATGCAGACTGCATCGGGCAGATCAGCCGGCCGGCAGTTCAGCCGCTTCAGCATGTACGGATAAGAAGGAATTTTATTCAAGCGAGTTAGAGACAGGAGGAAGAATAATGACCGAAGAAGCCAGGAGTGAGAAAATGACAGCAGCATCGGCAGAACCGGCGCCGCCGAAGAAAACGAAAAAAGCGATGAACACGCTGGTGGTGATTTTCACCATTGTCGTCATCGCCTGCCTGCTGACGTGGATTATTCCCGCCGGCCAGTTCAGCCGCGTGAAGGACGCAGCGACAGGACGGAACGTTGTCGACCCTCTTTCGTTCCATTATGTGGAGAAAAGCCCGGTCAACCCGCTGCTTATCCCGCTTCACATCGCCAAAGGCGCTCACAGTTCAGTTGACCTGCTGTTTCTGCTTCTGTGCGCCGGCGCGGCGTTCCGCGTCGTGATCGCCTCAGGCGCCATGCACTCATCAATCGGCACGCTGGCTCTGAAGTACAAAGACCGCAAATCAGTGTTTGTGCTTTCCATGTTTGTTCTTTTCTGCTTTATTATGCTGATTGAAGGCCTGATAGATTTTGTCGCTTTCGCCCCCGTGCTGGTGATGATCTGCCTTGCGCTCGGGCTTGATTCCATCACCGCCATTGCGATTATGACCGGCGGCACGGCAGTGGGATTTGCCACGGGCATGCTGCAGCCCAGCACAACGCTGATAGCGCAGGAGCTTGCCGGCCTTGCCCCCTACTCCGGACTGTGGTACCGCGCCATCTGCTTTGTCCTGTACATGATTCTGACCGGGTTCCTGATCTGGCGTTACACCGTGAAAATTTCCAAAGACCCTTCAAAGTCGCCCATGTATGATCTCGATAAGACATCTGCACTCGGCGACCCTGAGGTTATCAGATCTTACGGCCCGATGACGCTGAGCAAATGGTTTGTGACGCTTTCCACAGTGTTCTTTATTGTCATGATGATTTTCGGCAGCATCAGGCTTGGCTGGCGCTACCTTGAAATGGCCGCATGCTTTATCGGCCTTGCCGTGACCGCCGGAGCCTGCGCGAAAATGAGCCCTTCCGAGATCTCGAAGAACTTCATCGAAGGTGCCAGAAGCATGATGCTGGCCTTTTTCCTCGTCGCCTCTGCGCGCGCCATATCCAGCATCCTTGCAGACGGCAGGATACTCGACACCATCGTTTACGGCCTCAGCGAAGTGCTGAAGCGCGTGCCGGCGGTGCTTCAGGCGCCGGCCATGTTCATCGCAAACCTTCTGATCAACGTGGTCATCCCTTCAGGCTCCGGCCAGGCTGCAGCCGTTATGCCCATCATGCTGCCCCTGGCTGACATCATCGGCATGACCCGCCAGACTGCAATACTGGCTTTCAACTTCGGCGACGGATTCTGCAACTGGGTGATTCCCACCAGCACCGCGCTGATGGCAGTCCTTGGCATCGTCAACATGCCTTATGAGAGATGGATGAAGTACAGCTGGAAAGTCTTTCTCTGGTGGGTTGCGCTGGGCTGCGTTCTCGTGTCCATTGCGCAGGCCATTAAACTGGCGTAAGGCCTGACGCTGAAAGTCAGCAGACATAAACCGGACTGTGAGCGGCTTCCTGCTCTCAGTCCGGTTTTTTATGATTTAGAACGCAGGCAGAGGCTGACTGCCTGCAATGCGGTCGAATGTAAAAAGCACGGGTGTTTTTAAAGCAACTTTTAAATTGCATGTTTATAATTTTTTTGTCTGTCAGAGTTGCACTCTATTCCCTTGATTCGGCGGTAATGGTAATATTCAAACAGACGGCAGTTTTGTTTAGCAGTTTTGTATATTTATCTGGTTTATAAGGAGGAAAGAAGAATGAGTAAGTCAGTAAAAATCATAGTGTTGGTTCTTGTTCTGGGTGTTGCTGGGTACTTTGTCAGCAGAATGGGCGGCAATGGGCCTAAGGTGCAGCAGGAAAAGACTGTGTCAACACAGGATAAAGTCAGTCTTGATTCACAGGCCTCCTTTACCATGGGAACTTCATCCTCGGGCGGCACGGTATACGCCGTAGGCGCGGGGCTTTCCAATCTTCTCAAGGAAAAAGTCAATGGACTGACGATTCGCGCTGTATCTACAGGTGGTGCAGTCGATAATATCGGTCTTTTATCGCGCAAAGAAGTTCAATTTGCTCTGAACGCTGCATCAGTGAACTATCAGGCATGCAACGGCCAGCTCCCCGGGATTGAGAAACAGGACAATGTACGTGCCATTGCGTCGCTTTATCCCAGCGTCATTCATTTTCTCGTGTCTAAGAACAGCGGAATTTCCATGCTCGACCTTAATCAGTTGAAAGGTACAAAAGGTGCTGTGGGAGCTGCTGGAAGTGCAAGCGAACGTTATTCTTATGACATTCTGCACAGCATTGGCTGCGACTATAAGGAACGAAAAGATATTGAACCGGTGTTTACCAGTTCTTCAAATGCGGTGGACCTCTTTAAAGATGGACATATTGACTGGGCGTTTTTCCCGCTCGGCGTTCCCGGGGCAAATGTGACAGACCTTTGCATGTCGGGAAAAGTGAATATTCTTCCAATTGACGGGGAACTTCGCGATAAAATCCTGAAAGCACATAATTACTATGTGCCTTACACAATTCCCGGCGGCACTTACAAAGGCTTTGACAAGGATATCGGTACACTGGCATGCACAATTATCCTGACCTGCGACGCGAGTGTGAATGAAGACGTGGTGTATAAAATCACTAAAACTCTGTGGGAAAACCTTGATTCAGTAACGAAAATTGCAAACTCCCTGAAATGGATGAGTAAAGAGACTGCTGCTCAGGGTCTTGGGGCGCCTCTGCATCCCGGCGCAGAAAAATACTACCGTGAAGTAGGATGGATCAAGTAAACATGTCGGAGAAACGCAATGGACGATAATACACACACAAGTTCCCTGCAGGCAGATGAATTTTCAGGACGCATGCGGCGGTTGGAAGGCACTTTCTGGGGGAAAGTGATTACTTTTGCCGCTGTGGCCCTGGCGCTGTTTCACCTTTACACTGCGGGGTTCGGGGCGCTCACCATTGTTAAACAGAGAAGCCTGCATCTTGCCTTTGTTCTGGCATTGATCTATCTGTGCTTTCCGGCAAGCCGCAGGCACACCTCGCGCCTGAAAATGAGCGCTGAAGCGGTTATTCTGGCAGCGCTTGGATTTGCTCTGAACATCTACGTGTTTTTCAGGTTTGACCAGATTGCCATGAATTCCGGCATTCTCAGCACAGCGGACCTGATTGTGGGCGGTCTCCTGATTGTTGTTGTGCTGGAGGCGGCACGGCGGGCATCGGGCTGGGCATTGCCGATATTGATGTCAATTGCCCTGCTGTACTGTTATTTTGGAAATTACTTCCCGTCTTTTTTCAGACACTCTGGTATGACGCTTCACCGCATAATTCAATACATGGTTTGGTCTACTGAGGGAATATACGGTCTGGTGCTCGGCGTTTCCTCGACATATCTGTTTACCTTTATTCTGCTGGGTGCGATTCTTGATGGAACCGGACTTGCGAACGTCATCAACGAGCTTGCCTTGGCAGTGGCCGGGCACGCTCGTGGAGGTCCCGCCAAAGTTTCAATTATTGCCAGCGCATGCATGGGGACGATTTCCGGCAGCGCCGTCGCAAATGTCGCTACAACAGGGACATTTACGATTCCTATGATGAAAGGTCTGGGGTATTCTCCTGTTTTTGCAGCATCGGTTGAAGCGGTAGCCAGTACGGGCGGCATGATCATGCCGCCTATTATGGGAGCCTCAGCGATGATTATGGCTGAGTTTTTAGGGCTGCCTTATGTGACGATCATGAAAGCTGCCCTGCTTCCGGCGATCCTTTACTACACCGCGCTGTGGCTTGTCGTTGATTTTGAGGCCCGCAGGCTCGGCCTGAAGACAATGGAAAAAGGGGAAGTTGAAAGTTTCTGGAAGGTTCTGGCCAGACGGGGTTATATGCTTCTTCCGATCGTTCTGCTCATTGTCCTGATGGTGATGGGCAAAACGCCTCTTTTTTCTTCATTTTACGCCATTGTCGCGACGCTGGTTTTAACCTCACTGCGCAAGGAAAGCCGGCTGACAGTCCATAAGGCTGTGTCTGCCCTGGAGTCCGCCAGTAAACTGGCTTTGCCGGTGGCAAGCAGTTGTGCTTCTGTGGGCATTATGGTTGCCATGACAGGTGCCACCGGTCTGGGAATGGTTCTCGGCGACGGTCTGATTGCCGCGGCACACGGCAATTTCTACCTGACATTGATTTTCACAATGCTGACATGCATTGTCCTGGGAATGGGGCTGCCCACTTCGGCATGTTATATTGTGGTTTCGACGATTGCTGCTCCTGCGCTGCTTAAGTTCGGGATTTCGGGACTGCCGGTCCATATGTTCGCGTTTTATTTCGGAATTTTATCAGTGCTGACGCCGCCTGTATGTACGGCCTCTCTGACAGCAGCCGGCATTGCTGACGCGCAGCCCACAAAAGTGGGATATAAGGCATTTTCGATGGCTGCCGCCGGCTTCATCGTCCCCTATATTTTTATTGTGACGCCTCAGATTTTACTGATTGATGCAACCTGGTCTGATTTGATGACCAAAATTCCCACAGCGTTCTTTGGCATCCTTGGGGTTGCGATGGCTGTTGTCGGATATGTAAGAAGTCCGATGTCCGCACTGGAACGCCTGATTGCGCTGATTGGCGGAATCCTGCTGATGGATGGCGGTATAATGACGGACGTTGCAGGGTTGATTTTGCTGGGCGTCATTCTGGCGTTGAATTTCATGCAGGCCCGTAAAACTGGGACAGGGAATAGGCAGGAGGATAGCAGTCATGAATAATCGCCGCATTTTTTTTAAATGGCCGGAGCTGAATATTGTCGTGCATGCAAGCCTTGCTAACGATAAGAATCCGGAACTCTGCAGGCATGTGTGGGAGGCGCTGCCGTTTCAGAGCATTTTAAATAATGCTGTAGTGACGGACGGTTCAATGTATTGCTGGGTTCCCATGCTGAGCTTTGACCCTGTGCATTACAAGGAACGTATTGATCTGGCACCGGTCGGACGCCTTCGCTATTCGCAGAACACGGGCAATAAGATCATTCTTCAGTATTCTGAGTGCAATGAAAATATCTTCGGCGCGGTTCTCGGGCAGGTGGATGAAAAAGACATTCCACTGCTGCAGCGTGCAGGCGAGGAGGCGCGTAAGGCAATCTTCATGACAAAAAAGCCGCTTCATGTGGTTATTTCGCGGGATGAAGAAGAGCCGCGGCCGTCAGGAAAACAGATTGTGCCACCTCCTGCTTCATGCCGTCCTGAAGTGCTTGATTTAGCCTCAAGACTGTGCAGTCTTGCAGATGAGGCCAGCCGCCGTGAACCTGAAGAACTTATCAGGGTCAGAACGGGCAAAAATTCGGGAATGGGATCCTGCGGGCAGTATTTCAGCACGTGGGAATTTGTGTACAGTCTTCTGAGAGATGTCTCTATGTACACGCTGTATCCTGTCGCGCGCATCTGCAGAGATTCGAGTTTCAGTCTGCAGCAGTTGAAAAAAATTTACATGGAGATCATTCCCACGTACATGAATCTGCTGGGTTCATATGGGTTGAAAACTCTGCATGGCTTAACTGCGGAATTCAGGAAACTGATCGAAAAAGACCTGCTCACAAGAGAGGAATTCTGTTATCTGATTGATGCATTTGTTTTTTACACCAATATGCTGTCACAATGGGCGTATTTCCAGTATCCGTGGGGGATAGGCTCGGCATGTTTTCGTTTTGACGATGAACATTTAAAATATATTCCTGAAGTCTGACTGAAATAAAAATACACCGCGGCTGTTTTACCGCGGTGTATTTTTTATGGTTTATGCATCGTAAATTGCAATAACAAGTTGGACACCCTCCGCTAGGCAGCAGCCTGGTAGATTCGGTCAATTTCCTCTTCGAAGATCTCATCCGGAGTCTTATATCCCAGGAGCTTCCT
>Ga0256404_1006828_pt1 | contig 18528 bp, 19 predicted proteins | sample RumenRJG_01DNA_FD_185990 | JGI IMG/M metagenome (GOLD analysis project Ga0256404, IMG submission 185990) | Bovine rumen microbial communities from Lethbridge, Alberta, Canada - RJG_01 | ecosystem: Host-associated > Mammals > Digestive system > Stomach > Rumen | place: Canada: Alberta | collected...
TGCCACGTCGGAACCTTGTTCCTCCTCGCAATGACAATCTGAAATGCGCCCCGTGGCAATCTCAACCGATATTCAATAGTCATTGCGAGGGGCGCAATGGTTAAGGTAGAGATTGCCACGTCGGAACTTTGTTCCTCCTCGCAATGACAATCTGAAATGCGCCCCGTGGCAATCTCAACCGATTAAAAGGGTCAAATACCCCGCTGCTTGCAGCGCAAGAGCCCGTAGGGAAGGATTTATCCTTTTAGGCTAATACCCCGCCCGAGCATAGCGAGGGTAAAGTGTCCGGCGGACACTTTAGTGCTTGCACCGGGGAAGTTTATTAGGGGCTTGCATTATTGAAAGAAATAGTGTATAATAATAGCGAATAAGTATCAACGGAGGTGTTTGTATGTTAGATAAGACGATGGTATTCTCCCTGGGAGGTAACCGTGACGACGAGATGAAAGACGCGCTGACAACCGTTTACAACGCGCTCAAGAAGAAGGGCTACAACCCGATCAACCAGATCGTCGGCTATATCCTCAGCGAGGATCCCACCTACATCACAACATACGGCAACGCCCGCAACATCATCAGCAAGATTGACCGCGACGATCTGCTCGAGGTCATGGTGAAAACCTATCTGAACGTCTGATGATGACATCACGACTATAAACGAAGGGATTGATTCCAATGGCTGAAAAGGAATTTTCAACCTATAAGGGCAAGCCTCTGGTTCGCTGCGGCGACGAGCTGTACTACGGCAGCATGTCAGAGCGTTTTGTCATCCATATGCTGATAAAGTCCAAGAAAACCGTAGGGGATACCGAGATCGCCGACAAGGTGACGATCCAGCTCCTCTGCACCGATCCTGACCTAAGCCCCCGCAAGCAGCTGGTTAAGTCCAGCGATAAGCAGGGACTCTATACCGCGCTGGACGTCGCCGAGGTGTGGCTGAACAGAGCGCTGAAAGCATGAGAAAAGCTGACCTATGAAAAAAGCTGGCCTTTTTAAGGTCAGCTTTTTAGTTAGGAGTTAGGAGTGAGGAGTTAGGAGTTGATGGCGGGCTTTGCCCGCACCCATTGATAGAATTGAAAATTGAAAGTGGAAAATGGAAAATGGTTTATGGGGGGCTTCGCCTTCATCCAATAGTATCATCCGCTTCTTGACAGAGGCTGATGCGTTGCGGTTAGTAGTTGTTATACAAATCCAAAAGCCGAAGGCTTTCCCGAAACTCCTAACTCCTGACTCCTCACTCCTCACTCCTCACTCCTCACTCCTAACTCCTGACTCCTCACTCCTGACTCCTCACTCCTCACTCCTAATTCCTAATTCCTAATTCCTAACTCCTCACTGTCATACGTTTCCGGACAGACCTCTTTTATTTTCTCTCTGAGAATTAAAAAGTCGTGAAAGGCGCCTTCCATCTGCGATTGGTTACGCAGCAGCGCCGCCGGGTGCAGCATCGGCATCATCCACACACCCTTGCGCTCAAGAAATGTGCCGTGCTCCCGGGTGATCCTGAGATCGGGTTTTATCAGCTTCATGCCGGCGATCCTGCCCAGGGTTACGATGATCTTCGGGCGGATCAGGCGCGTCTGTTCCCTGAGGTAGCCGATGCAGCTTTCCTGCTCATCTTCCTGCGGATCGCGGTTCTTGGGCGGACGGCACTTGACGATGTTGGTGATGTAAACGTTTTTGTGACGGTCAAGGTCGACGGCGTAGAGCATTTTGTCAAGCAGCTGACCCGCGCGTCCGACAAACGGTTCGCCCTTGATATCCTCCTGCTCGCCGGGACCTTCGCCGATGAACATCACGCGGGCGTTCGGCTTGCCTACTCCGAACACCACGTTTTTTCTGCTTTCACACAGCCTGCAATTCGTACAGCGCAGGCATTTTTCTTCAATTTCCTGCCATGTGCTCAAAATCTTCACCTTATTTCCAATATTGTGTTGAAATCTGACGCAAAATATAGTATGATGAATATAACCGCGGAGCTCCCGCGAACAAATTATGAATGGTGGTTATCAATATGAAAAGTACAATCATGGTAGAGACTTCCGCTCACCATCTGCATGTCACAGCCGAGACCTTCGCGACTCTGTTCGGCGAGGGCAAAAGCCTGACCAACAAGAAAGACCTGTCCCAGCCCGGTCAGTTCGCCTGCGTAGAGAAGGTGACCGTCGTAGGCCCCAAGGGTGAGATCACCATGTCCATCCTCGGCCCCTTCCGTCCTGAGGATCAGGTAGAGATCTCCATGACCGAAACCCGCAAGCTCGGCGTTGTCGGCGTGATCCGCGAGTCCGGCGATCTTGCCGGTACCCCCGGCTGTATCCTCAGAGGCCCCGAGGGCGAGGTCGAGATCGACCACGGCGTCATCGTCGCGAAGCGTCACATCCATCTGACCCCCGATACCGCTGTAGAGTACGGCGTAGAGGACAAGCAGATCGTCAAGGTCGCTGTCGGCGGCGAGGGCAGAAAGGTCATCTTTGACGACGTGATCGTCCGCGTTTCTCCGAAGTACGCGCCTGCCGTTCATCTCGATACCGACGAGGCTAACGCAGCGGGTCTGACCGGTACAACCGACGGCGAGATCATCCTGTGATCGTCGGTGTGAAAACCTTTCAAGGATTCGAATAAACTAACGCGTCAGCTCCTCCGAAAGGGGGAGCTTTTTTGTTAGGAGTGAGGAGTTGGGAGTGAGGAGTTAGGAGTTAGGAGTTAGGAGTTAGGAATTAGGAATGAGGAATTGTGGGCGGGCGTTGCCCGCACCCATTGATAGAATTGAAAATTGAAAGTGGAAAATGGAAAATGGTTTATGGGGGGCTTCGCCTTCATCCAATAGTATCATCCGCTTCTTGACAGAGGCTGATGCGTTGCGGTTAGTAGTTGTTATACAAATCCAAAAGCCGACAGGCTTTCCCACAACTCCTGACTCCTCACTCCTCACTCCTCACTCTAAACTTAATCCAGCTCGCTTGTATTCCTCACCGGCTCGGCGAGCTCGACGTCCTGTATTGTGAAGTACACCACGTCGCCTAACGGCACGGAGACATAATGCCAGCCTTTATTTAATTCTACTGTAGAAATTTCGCCCTCATGCATGCGCACCTGCGTCATCTTTTCGGGCAGATAGACGTGACGCGCTTCGGCGTTCTGGGTATAGATCGGCGCGATCATCAGCCTGTCGCCGACCATCAGCTGATCTTCCACCGCTGCGGCAACCTCGTCATCCTCGTAGTCAAAGCGCAGGGGACGGAAGTACATTTCGTCATTTTCGACGGCGTTCTTGAACGAATCGTAGAGGTAGGGGAGCAGGCGGTACCTTAACGTGATGATATGGCGGAAGGCTTCGGTATCTCCGAAGGCATACGCCTCCTGACTGCGCGTGCCTGCCGCGGCATGGTTGCGCATGAGCGGTGTGAACAGCGCAAAGCTCAGCCAGCGGATCAGCAGATCGCGCGTACAGTCGCTGCCGAAGCCGCCGATATCGCTGCCCGAGAACAGGAAACCGCACATGTTCAGCCCGGGCATTTGCTGCAGGCTCTGGAGAATGTGACCCCACCAGCTCGCGTTGTCGCCTGTCCATACGCCGCCCCAGCGGTGCGCGCCGATGTAGGACGCGCGAGAGAAGATCAGGCTGTTGCCCTCGCCGCAGAGTTCCTCCAGCGCGTCGTGGGCGCTCTTGGTCATATACGCGCCGTAGAGGTTGTGTACGTCATAGTGGCGCAGCTTGCCTGACGGGGTGTTGTGGTAGAAGCTCTTGTAGTCGTCATCGTTGTTTTGCAGGCGCGCCAGCACATCCCTCGCTCCAAAGAAGCTCAGGGCGTTCAGCTGAGAGATATCCATCTTTTTTATTTCTTCAAAAGAATGAAGCAGACCCTTTTCGCTGTAAAACAGCGCGGGTTCGTTCATATCGTTCCAAAAGCCCTCGATCCCCAGATCGGTCAGCGCCTTGTATTTTTCGCCGAACCATTTTGCCGCCTCCGGGTTGAGAAAATCAGGCAGAACGCTCCTGCCAGGCCATACGCCGACGACAAAATCCTCGCCGTTTTCATCCTTGCAGAAGTAACCCTTCTCGTGACCCTCGTCGTAGACGCCGTAGCCCTCTTCGACCTTGACTGCCGCGTCGATGATCGGGATCAGGCGAATCCCGCGCTTTTTGAGATCGTCGCTGAGCTTTCTCAGGTTCGGGAACCGCTCGGGGCTGACAGAAAAGTCCTTGAACCGATCCATATAGTCGATGTCGAGGTAGATCATGTCGATCGGGATACCCGCCGCTTCATAGCGATCGGCGCACTTTCGGATATCATCCTCGGTCACATAGCCCCAGCGGCTCTGTCCGTAGCCGAACGCCCATCTCGGGGGCAGGTAGCTTTTGCCGATCAGGGAGCGAAACTCGCGGACGACGGCTTTGAGCGAATCGGCGGTGACGATGTACACTTCAAGCGCGAAGCTCTCGGGCGTGACGGTCAGGATATCGCTGTCGGTGTAGCCGACGTCAAAGGTGATCTTTGACGGGGTATCAAAGAACGCGCCGAATCTTTGCTTGCCGTCTATGAGGATGAAGTTGTGCGCGCCGTAAAGGGCGCGTTTGCCCTCGTTGTGGTTGGGATCGTCGGTACAGAAGCTCTCGTAGATCCAGCCGCGCTTGTTGATCCCGCGCACGGTCTCGCCCAGTCCGTACACACGTGTTTTTTCATCCATATGAAAGGTAAAGGTCTGCCCGTCGAGCGTAAAGGGCAGGGGAGCGCCGTCTGAAATCGGCAGGTTTTTGACCACCGCTCCCGTGGAGAGAATCGGAGAATAACTGAAACGCTGAATCATATCGCACCTCGCACTTGATTTTTTTTGAGTTTAACTGTATAATAGAAAGGTAAAGGGTTTTTACGCCTGAGATTCCGGCATAATCCTTACCTTGATTATAGCAAAGAATCCTTTGAGACACAACACCATTTTTCACTTCGGAGGGACTTTATGAGCAACAAAGTCGTCATTACCTCAGACATCACCTGCGACCTTAACTGGGAGCTGGAACAGCGCTACGGCGTGACATGTATCCCGCTGCATATCGTCATCGGCGGCAAGAGCTACGAGGATTGGGTCAACATCAAACCCGAGGAGTTGTATGAGATTTTCTACAAGACCAAGGAGCTGCCCCATACCACCGCGGGCAGCGTGGGAGAATACGCCGATTTCTTCCGTCAGTTCACCGACAAGGGCTTTGACGTGGTGCACCTGAGCCTGGGCTCCAAGCTGAGCGTTACCCATCAGAGCAGCGTTTTGGCGGCACAGGAGTTTGACGGTCACGTTTTCTCCATCGACACCCAGAACCTCTCGACAGGCTCGGGACTGTTGGTCATCAAGGCTTGTGAGCTGCGCGATCAGGGACTTTCCGCCAAGGAGATTGCCGAGAAGGTCACCGAGATGGTGCCCAAAGCTCACGCGTCCTTCATTCTCGACCGACTCGACTTCATGTACGCGGGCGGCAGATGCTCCGCTGTCGCGATGTTCGGCGCGAACCTTCTCAGCCTCAAGCCCTCGATCGAAGTGCATAACGACGACGGCGGCTCGATGGGCGTGGGCAAGAAGTACCGCGGCAAGTACGAAAAGGTGCTGATCCAGTACTTGGAGGACACCCTCAACAAGTACGAGGATATCGACACCTCGCGCGTATTCATCACCCATGCGGGTACCGACAAGGAGCATGTCGACGCCGTTTACAAGGCTCTCAAGGCTAAGAATATCTTCAAGGAGATTCACATCACCCGCGCCTCCTGCACGATCTCCAGCCACTGCGGACCCAATACCCTGGGCGTGCTGTTTATGACGAAGTAATACACACCTGTTTCATAAACTGATTCAGATGACAAAACCACCTGCCCTACGCTTGGACAGGTGGTTGTTTTATGTTTTTGAATAGATCGTATCATGAATCGTAGTGACCGCTTCATCGCTGATGGTACAGCCCAGACGGTACATCGGGGTGTTTTCCACCAGCCTGCCCAGCATGTCAAGGAGCTTGGACATCTCGGCGCGTTCACCGGGCAGAACGGTTTGCTGTAACAGCAGGGTCAGCGCGTCGATGGGGGACATCCGCTCGGCGTGGTTTTCGGGCGCTTGGTGTAAGAACACCACCGCTTTGATCGGCGCGCAGATGTTGTTGCCGATCGCGTGCTTGCCGTTCCACGGTGTGCCGTAGATGAAGAACCGCCCGTCCTTTTCGCGTACGAGGGGCTTGTCGTCGTTAATCATCGTGACGTCGTCGCCAAAGTGTCTGCGCCATAACGCGGCATGGGTGCTTTTGCCGGTGCCCGATGGAGCGGTGAAGATGATCGCTTCATCCTTGTATCGCAGACAGGAGCAGTGCAGGAAAAAGCCGCCTTTACCGACAATATCGTCGCAGATCACCCGCAGGATCGCCACCGCTTCGCAGATATACGGACTGCCCGCGTCGCCGTGAATCTCTTCGCCCAGCTCCGCTTCATGCCGGATCATCTCTTCTGTCGGTTCAATATACAGCTCATAGTTGTCGCTGTCGACGGCGAAGTCGCTCAGATAGTCGTAGGTTTCTTCATACCGTGCTTTGACGGCGATGTTCATTTCTGCGATACGATAGATGTGCATAGTAAGCGCTCCTTATGAAATGACTGTATTGTCGGAGAACGGTGAACGGTGAACGGAGAACGGTGGTGGGAAATGCTTCGCATTTATGATTCCTATTCAGAAAGGAATTGCAGCGTTTCAAATAAACTTATCAATCGGGTGCGGGTGTCCCGCCCTTCACCGTTAACCGTTATCTGTTATCTGTTCTCTTTATTATAACATAAGAATAAATAGTTGCAACCGTCAAAAAGAGGATCAGCGCGATCACCATGACGAAGACGTAGGCGACTGAGCGCAGGATCAGCCCCGCGGCGATGGTGACAAGTCCCGCCAGCACCAGCGCGATCCCGCCCGCGCGGTTGGCGATGTACCAATGCTCGTCGGTGTCCATGCAGAACCTCATCCGCATGCCTATCATGTTATTGCGCTTGGTTTTGGGCATGATGTTGCCCAGCAGGATGAACACGATCCCGACGATGACCGAAACGATCACACTCGCCAGACTTCCCGCGTCCGAGAAAATCTTCGGCCGGTTCATCGCCGTCAGCGTGAGGATGTCAACTGCGTCCAGTAAGACGAGGATCAGGATCATGACCGTATCGCCGACGTCACTGTTGCGGCGGGTCTTTTCGTCATCCGTCGAGGATTTTTCGGTAAAATGCCGCACGATCATAACGATCCCGTACATCACGAGGATGATCGCGGGCAGGAGAAAGGCTTCGTACTTGGAGCCGTAACGGTCGATGTTGCCGTGGATATCAAAGTGCGCCGCGATCTTATCGGGCATGAAGAAGAATACCGCGACCGCGGTATAGAGCATGGGGAGCACGGCTAAGATCAGGGACAGGATACGCTTGAATTTTTTCATGAGAATAACCTCCTGTTGACAATGAGAATTGCAATTAGTTAGCCTTAAATTGCTTGAGCCACAAGAGCAGCTCGTCAAAGAGCGAGGCGTTGAGCTCATAGTAGACGAAGTTCTTCTCCTTCGATTCCACCAGCAGATCGCTCTCTTTGAGCAGTTTCAGATGGTAGCTCAGCTTCTGAGGCGACATGCCGAGGGTATCGGCGATCTCACCGGCAGACATCCTGTAATGCTTTTTGACCAGCTCCAGTATCTCCCGACGCTGTGGGTCAGAGAGGGTTTTGAGCGTTTTACCCAGCGACATGGGCTGTCACCACCTATTTCAAAAAGTTTTTAAACAGCTGTTTGAGGGTATTATAGCCCTGCCGATGACAAAAGTCAATAGCTATTTCAAAAATATTTTAAATACAGGTTAACAGGCGTTCAGCAGGGGAGGGGGTATCATGATCGTTTTATCGCACGCGCGGCGTGTTAATTTGGATTCACTGAAACGTGACAGACCTTTTTAATGAGGAGTGAGGAGTTAGGAGTTAGGAGTTTTGGGAGGGCTTTGCCCTCACCCATTGATAGTAAGTTTGCTTTTAGACAGAGGCAGGTGCGCTGTGGTTAGCTGTAGTTATACAAATCCAAAAATCCGTAAGGATTTTCCCACCACCGTTAACCGTTAACCGTTAACCGTCAAGGGGCATATGAACGTTTTTATCGTTTTATCGCACGCGCAGCGTGTTTATTTAAAATAGTCATTGCGAGGGGCGCAATGGAAAAGGTAGAGATTGCCACGTCGGAACTTTGTTCCTCCTCGCAATGACAATCTGAAATGCGCCCCGTGGCAATCTCAACCGATTATAAGGGTCAAATACCCCGCTGCTTGCACCGGGGAAGTTTATTTATCTTGATTGGCTGAAAAGCGGGTGCTGTCGGAGTAAACACGCTGTGTGTGAATGGTGACGAAACTGTAATCAAAATACAGGCGTAATTCGCTTGACACCACAAGATATTGTTGTTATACTAGAGAACAGCACCAAATTGTAGTATTTGTAACAGAAACCGACTAAAGGAGTAACCTATGAAGATCATCAAACGCAACGGCTCGGAAGAGACCTTTAATCCGCAGAAGATCGTCGACGCTGTCAAAAAGGCTGACCTTGCCAACGTCAACGGCAGACTGCTCACGGACGCCCAGATCGAGGGCATCGCCAAAACCATCGCCGATACGGGCGCGTGTGTTTCCCGCGCGCTGTCCGTCGAAGAGATTCAGGAGCTGGTCGAGACCGAGATCATGAAGCTCGGCGCGTATGAGACCGCCAAGCTCTATATCCGCTATCGCTACACCCGTTCCTTAGCGCGTGTCGCCAACACTACCGATAACCAAATTCTGACCCTCATCGAGTGCAATAATGAGGAAGTCAAGCAGGAGAACTCTAACAAGAACCCGACCGTCAACTCCGTTCAGCGCGACTACATGGCGGGCGAGGTCAGTAAGGATATCACCAAGCGTATCCTTCTGCCCGAGGACATCGTCAAGGCGCATGAGGAGGGTATCATCCACTTCCACGACGCCGACTACTTTGCTCAGCATATGCACAACTGCGACCTCGTCAACCTCGAGGATATGCTCCAGAACGGCACCGTTATCAGCGGCACCATGATCGAAAAGCCCCACAGCTTCTCTACCGCCTGCAACATCGCTACCCAGATCATCGCGCAGGTCGCGTCAAACCAGTACGGCGGCCAGTCGATCTCGCTGACCCACCTCGCGCCCTTTGTGGACGTATCGCGCAAGAAGATCACCAAGCTTGTCCTCAAAGAATTTGACGAGCTGGGCGTGATCCCGACCAAGGAAAAGGTCGAGAGTATCGTCGAGCGCAGAGTGCGCGAAGAGATCAACCGCGGCGTGCAAACCATCCAGTATCAGGTCGTCACCCTCTTGACCACCAACGGTCAGGCGCCGTTCATCACCGTGTTCATGTACCTCGGTGAAGCGCGAAATGAACAGGAAAAGAAAGACCTTGCCTTGATTATCGAAGAGACCCTCAACCAGCGTATCGAGGGCGTCAAGAACGAGAAGGGCGTGTACATCACCCCCGCGTTCCCTAAGCTGATCTATGTGCTCGAGGAGCAGAATATCCATGAGGATTCGCCCTACTGGTACCTCACGGAGCTTGCGGCGAAGTGTACCGCCAAGCGCATGGTGCCCGACTATATCTCCGAGAAGAAAATGCTGGAATTAAAGGTAGACAAAAACGGCGAGGGTCACTGCTATACCTGCATGGGCTGCCGCAGCTTTTTGACTCCTTATGTGGATGAAAACGGTCAGCCGAAGTATTACGGACGCTTCAACCAGGGCGTTGTCACCGTGAACCTGCCTGATATCGCGCTTTCCTCCGGCGGCGATATGGAGCGTTTCTGGGAAATCTTTGACGAGCGCATGGAGCTTTGCCACCGCGCTTTGATGTGCCGTCACAACCGTCTCAAGGGCACTCTCTCCGACGCCGCGCCGATCCTGTGGCAGTACGGCGCGCTGGCGCGTTTGCAGAAGGGCGAGACCATCGACAAGCTGCTCTACGGCGGCTACAGCACGATTTCTCTGGGCTACGCGGGACTGTACGAGTGCGTCAAATATATGACCGGCAAGAGCCATACCGACCCCGAGGGCGAGCCGTTCGCCCTGAAGGTCATGCAGCGCCTCAACGACGCCTGCAAGGGCTGGAAGGAGCAGCACCGCATCGACTTCTCGCTCTACGGTACACCGCTGGAGAGCACAACCTATAAGTTCGCCAAGTGCCTGCAAAAGCGCTTCGGCGTGATCGAGGGCATCACCGACAAGGGCTACATCACCAACTCCTATCACGTTCACGTCACCGAGAAGATCGACGCTTTCTCCAAGCTCAAGTTCGAAGCGAAGTTCCAGGCGCTGTCCCCGGGCGGCGCGATCAGCTATGTGGAAGTCCCCGATATGCAGAACAACATCAAGGCGGTGCTCTCGGTGATGAAGTTCATCTATGACAATATCATGTACGCCGAGCTGAACACGAAGTCCGACTACTGTCAGGTTTGCGGCTACGACGGCGAGATCGCGATCGTAGAAGAGGACGGCAAGCTGATCTGGGAGTGCCCGAACTGCGGCAACAGGGATCAGGACAAGATGAACGTCGCCCGCCGTACCTGCGGCTACATCGGCACCCAGTACTGGAACCAAGGACGTACCCAAGAGATCAGAGACCGCGTTTTACACTTATAAGAGTTAGGAGTTAGGAGTTAGGAGTTAATGGTGGGCTTTGCCCACACCCATTTATAGAAGCGCTGAAACGTTTCCGTTTGTTTTTATAGGAATCAAAAGCCGAAGGCTTTCCCGAAACTCCTCACTCCTCACTCCTCACTCCTCACTCCTCACTTCTCACTCCTCACTTCTCACTCCTAACTCCTAACTCCTCACTTCTCACTCCTAACTATCAAAAAGCTATGAACTACTGCAACATCAAATACTGTGACATCGCCGACGGGGAAGGGGTGCGCACGACCTTGTTTGTGTCGGGCTGCACCAACCGCTGCAAGGGCTGTTTTCAGCCTGAGACATGGGACTTTTCCTACGGCGAGCCGTTCACCGAAGAAATTGAAAATACCATCCTCAGCTCCCTTTCGCCCGATTATATCGACGGGCTGACCCTGCTCGGCGGCGAACCCTTTGAGCCGTCTAATCAGGTCGCGCTGCTGCCGTTTCTCAGGCGGGTCAAAGAGCGTTACCCCGACAAAACTGTCTGGGCGTTCACGGGCTTTGTCTATGACCGCGATTTGGTAGAGGGCGGCAGAAAGCACACCCACTGTACCGACGAAATGCTCAGCCTTGTCGACATCCTCGTCGACGGGCCGTTCATCGAGGAACAAAAGTCCCTCATGCTCCAATTCCGCGGCAGTACGAACCAGCGGATCATCGACATGCAAAAGACCCTGTCAAGCGGCAAAGTCGTCCTTTGGGATAAGCTGAAACGATGAAACAAAAAGAAGCTCCGCCGTGAAGCGGAGCTTTTTATTTAAAATAGTCATTGCGAGGGGCGCAAAGGAAAAGGTAGAGATTGCCACGTCGGAACCATGTTCCTCCTCGCAATGACAATCTGAAATGCGCCCCGTGGCAATCTCAACCGATTAAATGGTCAAATACCCCGCCCGAGCATAGCGAGGGTAAAGTGTCCGCCGGACACTTTAGTGCTTGCACCGGGGAAGTTTATTGCTACTTAGTATAAACCTGCCTAATCGGGGAAGAGGTTGACCAGGATCGCCGAGATCAGCATGACGCTGTCCATGACGACGCACGGCACGGGAGGAATCTTTTTGATAAGCTCCTCGAGCTTTCTCAGCGGCCAGCTGAATACCCCGAACGACAGAATCAGCGCGAACAATACTGCGGCGGTCAGCACCGTGACCTTCCACAGCGGATCGCCCAGCGGCATCAGCAGGTCAAACGCCCCGACATGCCACAGGATCAGCACCAGCGGATAGTGCCAGAACAGCACCGACAGCGTGTTGCGTCCCAGCCGTGTGAGCACAGGCACCTTGCGGTTGGGGATGACCGCCAAGACCGAGATAATCATGACCGCCGAGATACCGTAGCACAGCATGCGATGGTAGAAGGTGCATCCCTCGATGGGCACGATCGCATAGGGGTTGCGCCCCGTGAAGAGCATGCGCAGGGGATAGATGGCGTCCCTCTCGCGAAAGCACAGCACAAAGTAGATCACAAGAAACGCCACGCCCGCGAGCTTGACGTTGAGTCGGTGCGAGAACTTCCGCACCCTCGACGGCGTCAGGTAGTAGCCCGCCGCGTAGAACGGCAGAAATACAAAGTAGCGCATGAGGTAGAACTCGTCGCCCAGCGGCAGAAATCCCGCCGCGATACCGAGCACCACCGTCACGGGCAGTACGATATAGCGGTGGACGTTTTTCAACAGATACAAGGTGATCGTATACATCACGATCACGAAGAAGAACCAGTCGATGGTCGCGCCGCCGAACATATCCAGCCCCACGTCCTCGCCGTTCCATCGGCGCAAAAGGCAGATCGCGATCTTCAAAGCGAAGCCCAGGATCAGATAGTAGCTTATCTTGTGCAAATTCGGATGCTGTCCCTTTTGGAAGGGCTTCTGGAACAGACCGTTGAGAAAAATGTACATCGGCGCGTGGAAAGAGTATACGAAAATAAACCATGAGCGGAACATATCGCTCTGGTCGGTGAAGGTTTCCGCAAAGCTACCGACAACCACCAGGATGATGACAAGCAGCTTGACGTTATCAAATTTGAAGATGCGGGGTTTGTCCAGCGTTTTCATAAGCATACCTCTATTCGGATTATACTGAACTTGTCGAAAAAAGTCAACGATGAATATTTCCATTGACTTCTTCCGGCTCGTGTGTTACACTGGATGCATAGATTCCTGACACAAAGGACGGCCGTCCTGACTGAAAGGCGTCGCAGATACATTTGTAAAGTGAAAGTGTATTGCCGCGCCTGTGGGTGCGGCTTTTTTACATTATTTGAGTTTTCTGTAATGCAAAAAGATTTGTGCGCCCGCCCGGGTCGACGGGCGACGGCGCTGCGAAGTCCCGGAGGACTGCGGCAATCTCTGCCGAGAAGGTTCCCCGATGTCAAAAAGAGGTGATATTTTGGATACAAGAGTAGCTGTCATCAGCATTATCGTCGAGAACGACAGCTCCACCGCCGAGCTCAACGAACTTCTGTCCGGCTTTTCGGACTACGTCATCGGACGCATGGGCGTACCGTATAAGGAGCGGGGCGTTCGGCTCATCAGCGTAGCGGTCGACGCGCCGCAGGATAAGATCGCCGCCTTGAGCGGTCGGATCGGTTCTCTCGACGGCGTTTCCGTCAAAACCGCTTACGCGAGTATTTAATACGCAGTTAGGATTGAGTAGTTAGGAGTTAGGAGTTGCGGGAAAGCCTTCGGCTTTTGATTCCTAAAGGATAGAGCAGTAACGCTTCTGCATCCTTATAGATGGGTGTGGGCGCAGCCCGCCATTAACTCCTCACTCCTCACTCCTAACTCCTCACTAAACAAATATGAAGGAGATAAAACACATGGCTGTATACAACCCCAAATCCCTCCGCGCGGAGGAGTTCATCAACGACGAAGAGATTCGCGCGACCCTGGAGTACGCAGAGAAAAATAAAAATAATATGGAGCTGATCAACGAGATCCTCGAGAAAGCCCGTCCCATCCCCACGGCGACAGGCTGCCGCTGCAACGGTCTGACCCACCGTGAAGCATCCGTTCTGCTCGCGTGCGACGATCCCGAGGTCACCAAGCGCATCTATGAGATCGCCGAGGAGATCAAGCTCGCCTTTTACGGCAACCGTATCGTCATCTTCGCCCCGCTGTATCTTTCGAACTACTGCGTCAACGGCTGTCTGTACTGCCCGTATCATATGAAGAACAAGACCATCCCGCGCAAAAAGCTGACACAGGAAGAGGTCAAAGCGGAGGTCATCGCCCTGCAGGATATGGGTCACAAGCGCCTTGCTATCGAGAGCGGCGAGGATCCTGTGAACAACCCGATCGAATACATCCTCGAGTGTATCGACACCATCTACAGCATCCACCACAAGAACGGCGCCATCCGCCGCGTGAACGTCAATATCGCCGCCACCACCGTCGAGAATTACACAAAGCTCAAAAACGCCGGTATCGGCACCTATATCCTCTTCCAGGAGACCTATCATAAAGAGAGCTACCTCCACCTGCATCCGACAGGCCCCAAGCATGATTATGACTACCACACCGAGGCGATGGATCGCGCCATGGAGGGCGGTATCGACGACGTGGGCTTAGGCGTTCTGTTCGGACTGGAGATGTACAAGTACGAGTTCGCGGGACTTCTCATGCATGCCGAGCACCTCGAAGCCGTCCACGGCGTAGGCCCTCACACCATCTCCGTGCCGCGCGTCAAGCGTGCCGACGATATCGACCCCGACGAGTTTGACGGCGGGATCGACGACGAGACCTTTGAGAAGATCACCGCCTGTATCCGTCTCGCGGTTCCTTACACGGGCATGATTATCTCCACCCGCGAGAGCGAGGCTGTCCGCTCCAAGCTGTTGAGACTGGGTATCTCTCAGGTATCGGGAGGCTCGCGTACCTCTGTCGGCGGTTACACCGAGAAGCTCCGCCCCCACGACACCGAACAGTTTGACGTTTCCGACCAGCGTACCCTTGACGAGGTTGTCGCGTGGCTGATGGAAAACGGCCATATCCCTTCCTTCTGCACCGCGTGCTACCGCGAGGGCAGAACAGGCGACCGTTTCATGTCGCTGTGCAAGTCCGGTCAGATTCTCAACTGCTGTCATCCGAACGCCTTGATGACCCTTGCCGAGTACCTTGTCGACTACGCTTCCGACGGGACAAAGAAGATCGGCTTTGACATGATCGAAAGAGAACTCAAACGCATTCCGAAGGATAAGGTGCGCGCGATTGCGGCTCAGAATATCGAGGATATCAAAAGCTCCAACCGCCGCGATTTCCGTTTCTGATTAAGATAGCAGTTAAAAGAGAACAGATAATAGTTGTGGTAAATGCTTCGCATATTGAATGATAGTATTGAACGAGCGAAGCGAGAAACATCAACTGTTATCTGTTATCTGTTATCTATTATCTGAATTCCTTGATTTTTTACAGGAGAAAAAACTATGTCATTGAACGCTACCGTATCTGCCCTGCGTCCGCATATTGCTTTTTTCGGACGCCGCAACGCGGGCAAATCCAGCGTCGTGAACGCTGTCACCAACCAAAAACTCTCCGTTGTCTCCGATACCCTCGGCACCACCACCGATCCGGTGCAAAAGGCGATGGAGCTGCTGCCGCTGGGGCCCGTCGTCATCATCGACACCCCGGGCTTTGACGACGAGGGCGCTCTGGGCGAAATGCGCGTCGCGCGCACCAGAGAGGTTCTGCGCAAGACCGATATCGCCGTTCTCGTCGTAGACGGCACCGTCGGGCTGACCGGGGCGGATGAAGCCTTGTTAAAGGAGCTGCAAAACCGCAGGCTGCCATATATCGTCGTGTATAACAAGAGTGATCTGACGACGAATACACCGCCTTTACAGCCGCATGAGATCGCCGTTTCCGCGCTGACGGGAGAGGGGATAGGAGAGCTGAAAGAACGTTTGGCGCGCCTGATAAAAGCTGACAATCACGAAAAGCCGATCGTCGCCGATTTGGTGAAGGAAGGCGACGCGGTCATCCTCGTCATCCCGATCGACGAATCCGCCCCCAAGGGACGCATCATCCTGCCCCAGCAGCAGGTACTCCGCGAGCTCTTAGATCATCACTGCACCGTCCTGTGCTGTCAGGATACGGAGCTCAAAGCAACGCTTGCGAAGCTTTCCGACAAGCCCGCACTTGTCATCACGGATTCGCAGGCGTTCAAGAAGGTCGCCGCCGATACCCCCGATGATATCCCGATGACCTCGTTTTCCATCCTGTTCGCGCGCTACAAGGGCAACCTTGACGGGCTGATCCGCGGCGCGAACGCCTTAAAATCCCTGCAAAACGGCGACAGAGTCCTGATATCGGAGGGCTGTACCCATCACCGCCAGTGCGGCGACATCGGCACGGTGAAGCTTCCGAAATGGCTCAAAGACTATACGAACGCCGACCTTAGCTGCGACTTTACCCAAGGCGGCACTTTTCCCGACGACCTCAGCTCCTACAAAGTCATTATCCACTGCGGCGGCTGTATGCTCAACGAGAAAGAGATGCAGAACCGCCAGCGGATCGCGAAATCAGCGGGCGTGCCTATGGTCAACTACGGAATCGCCATCGCGGCGATGAACGGCATTTTGGACAGAGCCTTACAGCCTGTTTTGAAATAAAGAAAAAGAGGGAGTGATCCCTCTTTTTTTCTATATTGTAATGATGATTACAAAATTATAACTTGCTTCTGTACCGTTGATGGATTATAATTTCTATTGTAGAATTAAAATCAAGATGTAGTGGAGGGTGACGGTTATGAAGTGTCCCTATTGCGGTTATGAAGAAAGCAAAGTTATCGACTCGCGTCCTGCCGACGAGGGCGAGCGTATCCGCCGCCGCAGAGAGTGTCTTAAGTGCGGCAAGCGTTTTACCACCCATGAGGTCATCGAGACCGTTCCGATCGTTGTCGTCAAGCGCGATAAGTCCCGCGAGGTTTTTGACCGCGACAAGCTCACCGCGGGTATCCTGCGCGCGTGTGAAAAACGCCCTGTCTCCATCGAGCAGATCTCAAAGATCGTGGACAATATCGAAGCCAAGCTCCAAAGCTCCCTTGACCGCGAGGTTACCTCGATGAACATCGGCGAGCTGACGATGGAAGAGCTCAAGAACGTTGACGAGGTCGCCTATGTGCGCTTCGCGTCCGTCTACCGCCAGTTCAAGGATATCAACACCTTTATGGAAGAGCTGAACAAGCTTTTGCTTGAAAAATAAGTAGATTATTCATGCGTGATACGGCCGTCACGCTTGATGAATACAGTGCTTACTGTTGAAAAAAGACCCGACTTTTGTCGGGTCTTTTTATGTTGTATCAAAAGAGTAAGTCGTCATAATTCACGTTCAGAATTGTTTTGATCAGTTTAAGTTCATCTATATAAATATGTCTTTGTCCAACTTCGATCTTAGCTAAAGCAGATCGAGTGATATCACATCCATTTACTTGTAGTTTTGCTGATAATTGTTCTTGGGTCATTTTACTTTTTTCGCGGAATAAACGGATGTGTTTTCCAACTTCTTTTTCATAATCGGGATTCATAATGTCACCTTCTATGATTGTGCTTATATGGGCGCAAATTGATGTTGACATTATTCTATGCCTATGATATAATGATTTTGCACCTATATAAGTGCAAAATCACGTTTTTTAAGAGGTGGTATCAATGTTTTGTCCAAAATGCGGATCTCGAAATCCGGATAGCAGTAAACAGTGTTCAGCATGTGGGTGTGATTTACCAGATTATTCCGTTGACAATACCGGCAGTGCTGCAATAGGTTTTTCTGTGTTTTTTGCTGTCTTGTTTACAATCTTGGCGATTGTTTCTAAAGTTGTTGCGGATGATTCAAGCGCGGCTAAAAGCAGTCTTTACATTTTAGGGCAATACGTTGGCAAAAGCAGTTGGCGAGATATTTATAATACAGCTTTTGGATTCTGTCTTTTTATTGCAGTTTTTTCTTTTTTTATGATTTTTGTTGCGATAAGCAAAAAAGGAGAAGCAGAAGAAAGAAATGTCCAGTTAAATCAAAAAACCTGCCCATATTGCAAAGAAAGAATCAGCATAGATTCTACTGTTTGTGAAAGGTGCGGCAGTAAGTTGATTGTAAAACCCGATTTTTGGATTTGCCAGAAATGCGGTAGAAAAAACCATATTTATGTCGGCACATGTGCTTGTGGGGAGGAAAGACCATGAAGAAGATTGGCATTTTGTTGCTTGTTGTGATATTTACTTTTGCTTGTAGTTCTTGTACGGCAAAAAAAGAGCCAGTTAGTCTTTCTGAAAGCGATATGGTATATGTCGACATGGTTTATAAATATGTTGACAGCTGGGATATCCCTACAAATAACAGCGGTCAAGATTGGACGATAGATAAAATAGCGTTCTTTGATTTTGATGGATCAAATAATATCTGCTTCTATACTCTTTACCCTGTGACAGATGTTTATGGCAGAGGTTTCTTTGTGGACGGTGAAGGGATGAGTCAAATGAAGTTTAGTGTATATGATACTGATGAGAAAACACGAAGTATGGGCTGGGTAGCTCAGACACGAGCGAATGGCACAAACTGGAATAGTGATGCCTCGTATGAGGAGAAATATGAAACGCTGAAAAATGCGTATCTATACTTTAAGGAGCATAATATTTATAAATGAAAATGAATCACAAACAATTGATGATAATAATATCTGTTATTATTCGGCGCATTGTAAAATGAAGTTGCAACAATAAAATAAAAGAGTCCACAGTGACGATTCTGTAGTAGAATTGAGTTTGCGGAACCAATTCGAAAGGATCATCACTATGGACAATCCAAATTGTAACA
>Ga0256404_1006831_pt1 | contig 18522 bp, 9 predicted proteins | sample RumenRJG_01DNA_FD_185990 | JGI IMG/M metagenome (GOLD analysis project Ga0256404, IMG submission 185990) | Bovine rumen microbial communities from Lethbridge, Alberta, Canada - RJG_01 | ecosystem: Host-associated > Mammals > Digestive system > Stomach > Rumen | place: Canada: Alberta | collected...
CCGGCATACATGAAGTTGATAAGACCATAAACGGTCAGTTGCAAGAAAAAAAGAAGGAACTCGTGGCAGAAATTACAACTAAGTATAATGCCATCTTTGATGATTTGGAAAAGTATGCCAGCGACATGCAAGTTGCCCGTGATAAGTTTGCCAAGCGTGATATAACCATTTCCCTGAAGACCAGTACAAATAACTTCTATGCTCTTCAGGCTAATATCAACAATTCTCCGACCTTCTACGAAGAGGAGATGCAAAAAATCAATGCTGCAATCCAAGAGAAACCGGATAAGCCTGTTCCCCCTACGAAAAGAGATGAAGACGGTGGCAAATCTGTTCCAGACGATAAAAAAACACCTCCAGAGTCAAGACCGCGTATCCGTAAGGTAGTTACGCTTTCTACACATACAACTGAGCCTATGCATACGGAGGCTGACATTGACCTCTATCTGCAATCGTTGAAAGTGCAGCTCATGCAGTATCTTAGTGATGACAATGACATTATCGTAAATTAAAATGGATACAAACCGACTGAAACGCTTCGCTACTGAAGCTCGCAACATACTGATGCAGGGAGTTACCCATCGCTTTACGGCTTTGGGCTTTCTCCCTGACGGCAATGTAACTGAGGAACCGCTGCCTATGGGTGGCGGTGCAACCTTTATGGGTGACACCGTTTCCGAGGACTTCTATCAGAAATGGTGTTCACTCCAACGTGCCGTAAAATCACACAGCATCGAGGAGGTTGCCGAGGAAGCAGCCTACACCTGGTTTAACCGTATGGTGGCCATCCGCATCATGGTAAAGAACGGACTCATTTCGCCTGTCCTTCAATATGAGAGCGAGGGAGTTCACATCCCACTCCTTGTGAGCGAGGCACGTCAGGGGCGTATGCCAGAAATGAGTGCCGATGACCAGCGGAAGCTCGAAGAACTGTTGTTGGATGACAGTAAGACTGATGAGCAGTTCCGCATCCTTATCGTGGCATTCTGCCATTCTAATCCTGTCATCAACAATTGTTTCGGCCATATCAGCGATTACACTGAGTTGCTTCTGCCAACAAACATCCTGGCTGAAGGAGGCTTTGTCGATATGCTCAACAATACAGAGTTTATCAGTGAAGAAGACTATCACTCGCCAGAACTCATAGGCTGGCTATATCAGTTCTATATCTCCGAGAAGAAGGACGATGTGTTTGCCTCATTTAAGAAGGGCAAAAAAGCCGAAGCCAAGGACATTCCTGCAGCAACACAGATTTTCACGCCCAACTGGATTGTAAAATACATGGTTCAGAACACCATCGGGCGTATCTATCTTGACAACAATCCCTACGAGGAAGATGTTCAGAAGAACTGGAAGTACCTTGTTGAGCCAAGTGAGCCTACTCCCAAAGAGAACATCCTACAGTATGATGACCTGAAGGAGTTGAAGTTTGCCGACCTTGCCTCTGGCTCTGGTCACATCCTCAATGAGGGTTTTGATCTTCTCTACGATTTATATATTCTTGAAGGTTATAGTCGTAAGGATGCCATTGATAACATTTTCCGTTATAACCTAACAGGTGTAGATATAGACACTCGTGCCAAACAGTTGGCACAGTTTGCCCTTCTGCTGAAAGCCTGTCAGAAGGACAGCAGTTTTGCTGATGCCCATATCATGCCTCGTGTAATGGATATGCCAGAACCCTATCCATACAAAGACAACTTACGTGACACGCTCCCACACTTCTTCCTTGGTGGTAATCAGGAAATGATACAGGAGGTTTGTGATGCCATTGACCTGATGGATCAGGCAAAGAACCTCGGTAGCATCATGAAGTTTAATATCTCGGAATCCACTCGTAACGCCATCGCTGTACGTATGGAGGAATATGAGGGCAAGGATAATGTGCCTGATGCTATTCGCCAATTAATGCCTTATATGCAGATTATTCTTGCTTTGACAAATAAATATTCAGCAATGGTTGCCAATCCACCATATATGGGATATGGTAACATGAATACAATGTTAGCTAAGTATTTAACTGATAACTATCCTTTATCAAAAGCAGATCTGTTTTCCGTTTTTATGGATATGATGTTCTTGCGGACTTCAAGTAAAGGGCTCATTTCGTGTATAACCATGGAAGCGTGGATGTTTATTTCCAACTTCAGCAAATTTAGAAAAAAGTTAATAGAATCTTATCATATTTTATCAATGGTTCATATGCCATATTCTGGCAAAGGGTGGACAAGTTTGGGAATTAATTTTGGTACAGCAGCAACAACTTTTGCGAAATACCAAACCAATGGATTGGGAATATATCAATGTATAAGATATTATGAGACTGATAAAGATCATGGTATTCCATTCTCTTTTCCCACGGTAAATGAACGCTATAGCAAAGTATCCCAGGAAAAATTTAAGCTTATACCTAATTGGCCTATTGGTTATTGGGTTTCTGACAAATTATTCAATTTGTTTAATTCAAAAAATGTAGGAACAATATCTAAAGGAAAATCTGGTCAAAACACAGGAGACAATAATCGCTTCCTGAGATTGTGGCATGAAGTCTCAGAATGTCGCATAAATAAGTTGATGAGAAGCGGCTCCGAATATAATAACTCCTATAAGTGGATTCCATATAATAAAGGAGGAGAGTTCCGTAGATGGGCTGGCAATTATGAGTACATAGTTAATTGGTATGATAACGGACAAGAAATTAAGGATTATGCAGTAATAAGGAATAACGGAAAACATTGGTCCAGATATATACAAAATTTGGACTGCTTATATAAAGAAGGAATAACTTGGTCAATTATATGTACAGGTATATTTTCGATGAGATATCTTCCAGAAGGATTCATTTGCGATTACGCTGGATGTGCGATATTCCCTGAACATAAAGATTTAAAGTATCTTCTCGGACTTTTTAATACAAAAATGGTCAGGAAAATGCTTAAAATCTTAAATCCGACAATAAATTGTCAACCTGGAAATGTCAGCAGCATACCATATTTGACAGCAGACACAAAAGAAATCGATAAACTAGTAGAGTCAAACATAATCAATTCACTTAAAGACTGGGATGCCCATGAAACCTCATGGGACTTCCAGAGCAATGAACTCTTGACGATGGATGAACAGACTATGTTTGACAACCTTGATTACATCATTGAAAAGCATTATAAAGAGACAGGAGAGCATATTTGTATTGAACCTGCTGCACCACAGCCAGAAAGTGTGGAATGGTGTTATGACACCTACTGCACAAAGTGGGAACGTCTCTTTATGCAACTCCACGAGAACGAAGAAGAGTTGAACCGCCAGTTCATCGAAATCTACGGTCTGCAAGACGAATTGACTCCAAATGTTCCTCTGGATGAAATCACCATTCTGCAACAGGGAGAGATAAAGATTGAAGACGGCGAACTGAAATGGAATGCTGATGTTGTGATGAAGCAACTCATCAGCTATGCCGTAGGCTGCATGATGGGCCGCTACTCTATCGATAAGCCCGGACTCATCCTTGCCAACCAAGGTGATGGCCTGGAGCAATTCAATGAGCAAGTTCCCGACAGCCGCTTTGAACCGGACGATGACGGCATCATTCCGTTAATGTCTGCACAGAGCGACTTCGCCGACAATGCTACCGTTCGTTTCAAGCAATGGCTCGTAGCAGCCTTTGGCGAAGAAACATTGGTTGAGAACTTGAACTTCATCGAGAAGTGTCTTGGCAAGAGTATCGACGACTACTTTGTGAAGGACTTTTGGAAAGACCACAAGAAGATGTACCAGAATCGCCCTATCTACTGGCTGTTCAGCAGCAAGAAGGGAGCCTTCCAGTGCCTCGCCTATATGCACCGCATGGATGCCTACACGGCAGAGCGCATCCGCACGAAGTACCTCCTGCCTCACATCGAATGGCTTATGCAGAAGCAAAGTGAGATGGAAGCCAATGCTGCTAATCTTAATGCCCGTGAACGCAAGGAACTCGACCATATAGGCAAACAGATAGAAGAGTGCCGTGAGTACCACGACCGCCTCCATGTCATAGCCGACGAGCAGATAGCCTTCGACCTCGATGATGGCGTGGTCGTAAACTATGCAAAGTTCGGTGACGTATTATCAAAAATTAAGTAAATATGAGTAGTGATTCTGGCAAATTAAAAATAAAAGCAGAGGAATTAAGAAATATTCTTCTGAAATATAATGGTATTCCATCCCAAAAGGTGGACAAAAAGGCGTATTCAAATGTGAAATACTATTTGCAAACGTATGGTAATATGCCGGAAATAAAAGCACTAATAGAAGAATTCAATCTGGTAATCCCTGGGCGTTTAGACAAAAATGCTAAGCTTGAAAAAGTAAGAAGCATATTGGCAGAACACGAGGGTATTCCTAATAGTACAACAGAAAGAGCACAATATGACTATATAAGATTCTTTTTCCGCGACCATAAGCAAGATCCTGAAGTCCAAAAGCTTATGTATATATATGCTTCTCCTGAGTGTTATCCTATAAAAGAAGCAGCTTTACAAGAACCTGCAAAGGGACGAGATATTTGGGGGAGAATAGACTCTAAATGGTATCAATGGCGTACCGATTCAAATATAAGATATGCACTTTATGTATTTGAAACTTATGGTACGCTTCCAGCAAGACATTCAAAACCAATGGAGCAAATATGGAGTTCCATTGATTCTTATTGTCGTTTTCAAGAAAAATTTTCTCAAAAAGAAAAAGATTCTTTATTTGCATTTCTGGAGTATATTTTCCAGAATGGCTATAGTGACGCAGAATTATATGGCGTTTACAGAACAAAAGATTTTAACAAAGATAGTACTCAAAGGAAAATCAGGCAGATAATGATAGACCAAGGAAGTTGTACTATGCAATTCCTTGCGGAGAATGCAATGCCTGGTGTAACCCTTCCTATTAATTTCGTATTCTTCTACTATTACATGAATGCGATGAAGAGGGGATGCATTTGGACTATCCGACCTTTATGTGAGATTCGTTTAGAAATTGAAGATAGAGCAAATACGGTTTTATTTGTTCATTATAGGGATTATCATCTTTGTGATATAGATAAGATCCGTAAAGAAGCACAAATCGGATATAGAGAATGGAATGACTATCCCCCTACGACAAAGGAGGAAGGAATGGCATATGCGAAATGGAAATTTTTCCACACTGATTGGAAAAGACTTGGGTATGAAGAGCATTTCAAAGTTGTTTATACAACGAAATGGGATAAAACTCAAATTGAATATTGTCTAGAGAACGCATCTCCAAATTATTTTAATGATTATGGTGCTGGGAAAAAGACAGATTTTTATCTCTTCCTTTTGGAAAAGGGCTATTGTACAATTGAACAAATATCAAAAGAACTTATCAGTTTTGCAAGATCCGCTGAAGGAAAAGATAATGTAACAATTGAAAAGCAAGAATTCGTAAGGGATTTATTAAGTAGGAATCATATTGATTATTAAAATATGGACACAGGAAGACTTAAACGCTTCGCTACAGAAGCTCGTAAGATATTGATGCAAGGGGTTAAGAACCGCTTGCAGTCGCTTGGCTTTGATTTGAAGACAGGGCAGGCAGAGGAACTTCCACAGGAAATGGAGGGCGGTGCCGTGTTTATGAACGATGTGGTTAGCACGGACTTCTATCGGAAATGGATGTCACTCTACCAGAATGTTCAGGCACGAAGCATCCGTGAGGTTGCTGAGGAAGCTGCTTACACATGGTTCAACCGTTTCATGGCCATCCGCATCATGGAGAAGCGTGGGTTCATTGCTCCAGTTCTCGAATTTGAGAGCAATGATATTCATATCCCTGCCATTGTGAATGAGGCTACGCAAGGACGATTGCCACAGATGACGGAAGCAATGCGCAGTCAGTTGATGGAATTACTCGATGACCCAAGTAAGGTGTCGGAGCAGTTTGCCCTGCTGATTGTGGCTTACTGTCACGATAATCCTATTATCAACAAGTGCTTCGGGGCGATTGCCGACTATACGGAGTTGTTGCTGCCTGTCAACATCCTTTCGGATGGTGGTTTCATTGATATGGTAAACGAAACTGAGTTTATCACAGAAGAACAGTACGCCAGTGCAGAACTGATTGGCTGGCTATACCAATTCTATATCTCCGACCGTAAGGATGAAGCTTTTGCCAAGAAAGGAAAGTATGACCCTGATGAGATTGCACCTGCCACTCAGATTTTCACGCCCAACTGGATCGTGAAGTACATGGTGCAGAACACCATCGGACGCATCTATCTTGATAACAATCCATACGAGGATGAGCTGAAGGACAAATGGAAGTATCTTGTGGAGCCTACGGAGAAGACTCCCAATGATGCTATCTTCCATTTTGAAAACTTGAAGGATTTGAAGGCTGCCGACCTTGCTTCTGGTTCCGGCCATATACTCAATGAAGCATTTGATTTGCTTTACGACCTATATGTCAACGAAGGCTACAGCCGGACAGATGCTATTAAGAACATCTTCCGTTACAACCTTGTTGGCGTTGACATTGACACTCGTGCCAAACAACTGGCCACTTTTGCCTTGCTGATGAAAGCTTGTGGAAAAGATAAGTCTTTCCTCAATGCTAAGGTAATGCCAAGAGTCTATTCCATGCCGCGCCCCATCAATGAGGTGTTGCCTAACTACGATGCAGCACTTCCCAACTTCCTGATGGGTAGTAACCAAAAGATGTTGGAGGAATTGAGGCAATCACTGAAGCTGATGAAAAATAGCGACACCTTGGGTAGCATCATGAAGTTCTACTTGTCAGATGCCACCCGAAACACGGTGATGGTTCGAGTGCAAGAATATGAGGAGCAGTTGGCTCATGGTGAGATAGTGACAGAAGAGAACCGACTGTTGCTACCATATATGCGTATCATCTTGGCTCTTACAGATAAGTATGCTGCCATCTGCATGAACCCACCATATATGGGTAGTGGACGTTTTGACGCTACACTATCCAAGTACGTGAAAGATAATTATCCTAAGAGCAAGGCCGACCTTTTTGCTGTTTTCATGGATGTGGCCATCGACCGACTGGCTGATTGTGGCAAGTATGGAATGATAAACATGCACTCATGGATGTTCCTGTCATCGTTCGAAGATTTGCGAAAGTCACTACTCGACAATGAGCATATAGACTCACTCCTGCATCTTGGCCCTCGTACATTCGACGAATTGAGTGGTGAGGTGGTTCAGAATGCTGCTTTTGTTATTTCTAATATGAACTTAAGTACTAATACTGGCACATATTTCCGACTGATTGATGGTCGCAATTGTGTAGACAAAGAGCAAATATTCATTGATGCACGAGTAAACCATACGGAAAAGGTTTACTATGACAATGTAGAACAAGATAATTTTGAGAAGATACCGGGAAGTCCTATCGGTTATTGGGCAAGCGACATTATGCAAGCCAATTTTGAAAATGGAGTCCAATTATCAAATTTAGTTCAAGCATCAGTTGGCATACAAACAGGAGATAACGCCAAATTTGTTCATCTTTGGTATGAGGTGTCAATTGAAAGATTAGATTTTAGAGCCAAAGAAACAAAAGATACATTCCATGGTAAAAAATGGTTCCCGTTGAACAAAGGTGGGGCTTTTAGAAAATGGTATGGAAATAATGAATACATCATATTTTGGGCAAATGATGGTGAAGAAGTTAAGCGTCAAAGTGAAATATCGGGGCATCATTATCAGCAATATGACGACAACTTGAAATTTAAGCCCATGATCACATGGTCTCGTATAGCGACCGAAAGGACATCCTTTAGATTTAAGGAATCCTTTTTGTCTGATATGTCTGGATTTAGTTTGTATGCGAATCCAGGGTCATTAAAGTTGTATATGGCTTTTCTGAATTCTAATGTTGCTACAGAATATCTTAAGATTGTTTCTCCGACATTGAACTTCATGGTAGGGCCAGTCACCTCTTTGCCTATTTTGCCTGTTCAAAATATAACTCCAATAGCAGATGATAATATTTCTATCTCCAAATTCGATTGGGACTCCCATGAAACCTCATGGGACTTTGAAGCCAATCCTCTTGTTGCTCAATGCAACCATTTTAGGGCAGAAGGCTGTGATACCACATCCTACCGCATAGAGAATTTCGTTAAGGAGTTTGAAGAGAAATGGGAAGAAAGATTTTATCAGCTCAAAGAGAATGAGGAAGAACTAAACCGTCAGTTCATCGAGATTTATGGTCTGCAAGACGAACTGGAGCCTTTTGTTCCTACACGAGAAATTACCATTCTTCAACAAGGAGAGATAAGTATTGTTCCAGCACCAGGCGATGATTCTGGTTATGGTGATACTATCCGTTGGAACAGGGATGTCTTGATGAAGCAACTCATCAGCTACGCCGTTGGCTGCATGATGGGACGCTACTCCATCGACAAGCCTGGACTCATCCTTGCCAATCAAGGTGACGGTCTAGAGCAATTCAATGAGCAAGTACCGGTTAGCCGCTTTGATCCAGACGATGACGGCATCATTCCGCTGATGTCAGCTCAGAGCGATTTTGCCGACAATGCAACCGTCCGTTTCAAGCAGTGGCTCGTTGCTGCCTTTGGCGAAGAAACTTTGGTAGAAAACCTGAACTTCATTGAGAAGTGTCTTGGTAAGAGCATCGACGATTACTTTGTGAAGGACTTCTGGAAAGACCACAAGAAAATGTACCAGAACCGCCCAATCTATTGGTTGTTCTCATCGAAGAAGGGAGCCTTCCAGTGCCTCGCCTATATGCACCGCATGGATGCCTACACGGCAGAGCGCATCCGCACGAAGTATCTCCTGCCTCACATAGAATGGCTGTTGCAGAAGCAAAGTGAGATGGAGGCCAATGCCGCCAATCTCAATGCCCGTGAGCGCAAGGAACTAGACAAGATAGGTAAGCAGGTTGATGAGTGCCGTGAATATCATGACCGCCTCCATGTCATTGCCGACGAACAGATAGCCTTCGACCTCGATGACGGCGTGGTTGTAAACTATGCCAAGTTCGGAGATACATTGGCAAAAATAAAGTAAGAACTGAAAACGTTATTATATATATGGTACAAGACAAGATATATCAATATTTCGAGCGAGACCCAGAGTTGAAGGTGCTATTCATCTTCAACAATGAGTTCCTTGCCGCAGAACTCGCAGGTGTGGAATGGCGCACCGGCTATCGGTATGTGGATTTCCAAGGCGACTGGTTCACTGTGAAATACAACCTCGATAACGATTGGCAGTATGACAAGGTAATCCTGATGATGCACCAGCCTTCGCCCCTGCAAGTAAAGTCACTTCAAGCAACCTTCCCATTGATGGACTTACTGGTGGCCAATATGGAGTACCATAGTCAGGACTATGCTGCATTCATCCAGCAGAACGGGCTTCCAGACACCGATAAGACGATGGTGCGCTTCATTGAAAAGAACATCATGCAGTTGCAGTCGGACAAGATGCAGAAGCTGTTTGCTCCATATTATCTGGACAAGAGCATCACTACAGACAAGTTTATCCGTGGTTTCCTCAGTAGTTACATGGGACAGCAGCGCATCTTAGATTGGGATGCTATTATTGTACGTTTGCTCCTAATGGGACGTGACAGCGAGCGGCAGAAGCTGACAGACTTCTTTATCAAGATGAGGGGCAGCAAGGATGTAAGTGATGCCCTGACGCAGAAGTTGACAGACATCTTTTCCGTTTCCTACGACGAAAATACTGAGGCAAAGGTCGGGACGGTTGTCAAAGTGCTTAAATATAATGCCATCGTGCAGAACCTGGCTCCTGTGGATGCAGATAATTACAAACAGAACCGCATCAATAACAGTCTTGCATTGCAGCAGATGAACCGCATACTGGAGTTGGCACTCAGTCAAGAAAAGTCAGCAAAGGCTTTGATGGAACTTTTCGATGAGTTGGGTGCAGACATTCGCGATGAAGAACTGATACGTTGGTATGGAACAGAAGCCAACTTCTATTTCGTGCCAGAAGCCTTGTGCCTGCCTATCATTAAGACCCTCTTGGAAAATAAAATCGAGACAGAGCCTGAGATTGTAACGAATCGTGTGGAATATCTTCTTCTGAAACACAATGACCACGGTGTGATGGCACAGGTGATGGACTATGCTCTTCTGGTGGCAAGGTTCTATCAGAAGGTACTGTCACTTGGCTCATTAACGCTCAATACTCCAGATGAGTATGTCATGCGGTATCAGGAAGACTACTACGTTATTGACCAACTCTACCGTCAGTCAGAGGAACTGTATTTTAAGATTGATCCTTCTTGTGAACTGTTCACCACCATACAGCAGACCAAGACTAATCTTGACCAGAACTATGCCAAGCTATGCAACCGCATGAACCTGGAGTGGACACGCTGCATCAAGGATGCCGGTAGCATGCAGGAAGTTCATCTCCTGCGTCAAAACGACTTCTATGAAGAGCGCATTAAGCCTATACAGAAGAAAGTCGTTGTCATCGTAAGCGATGCCCTGCGCTATGAGGTGGCTCAGGAACTGATTGGCGAGCTTGCTAAGTCACGCCATATCGCCACATTGAAACCTGCCCTTGCCATGCTCCCGACAGAAACAAAGTATTGCAAGCCATCGTTGCTACCACACAATGAGTTGAGACTCTACGGACAGGGCGACAAGCAGGATATGGCCGTTGACAATCATATTCTCGATACTACAGAGAAGAGATCAGACCATCTGCAGAGATACAGGGATGGGGCCATCTGTGTTCCTTTTGAGACAGTTGCTGAATATAACCAAGACAAGAACCGTGAGATTTTCAAGCACTCACTGGTCTATATATTCCACGATGTGATAGACAAGAGCGGGCACGATGGTAATGCCAAGCAAGTCACCCAAGCCTGCCGTGAGGCCATCAACGAACTTGGAACCATGATTCCCAAGATACATGCTTCCTATAACGTCACGGAGGTATATGTAACGAGTGACCACGGTTTCCTTTTCAATGATATTGTTTTTGCCGAGAAAGACAAGCACAAGATTGAGGAAGAAACTATAGAGCGCAGTTCTCGATACTATCTCACGAATTCTAATAAAGAGGTGAACGGTATCATCAAGTTCCCATTGGACCAAGTATCAGCCATGGTGAACGTTGATGACGTGTTTGTTGCCGTGCCACAAGGGACCAACAGACTGGCAGCACCATCAGGCGGTTATATGTTTACTCATGGTGGAGCCGCCATGCAGGAACTCATCATACCTGTTATCACAAGTCGTCAGGAACGTGCTGACAACAAGCAGCCTGTAGGTGTGATGGTTCTTGACAGAAAACTCTCCATGCAAGCTTCACGTCTGCGATTCAAACTTTTGCAGACGGAGGCAGTCTCAATGGATATGAAGGAAAGGATTGTCAGTGTGGCACTCTACTATAATGATGAAGCAGTCACTCCTGTCAAGACAATTCCACTGGATAAGACAGATCCGTCACTTGATAACCGAAAAATACAGGTTGACCTGACACTCAACAGAAATGTCGATGCCAAGGTTCTTCAGCTGAAGGTCTTTGACGTGACAGATGAACTCAATCCGCTTATTAAGGAAAACGTGACGAATAACACATTGATTGAAAACGATTTTGACTTCTAACAATATGGAACTACAGCAAAAAGTAATGGATGCCTTTATCGGCAAGGTCGTAAGAAAGGACTTGGCATTCCTTGTTAAGGGAGGATTGCCCGTACCAACATACGTTTTGGAATATTTGCTGGGACAATATTGTGCCAGCGATGACGAAGAAGTGATTAACGAAGGACTTGAAAAAGTAAAGCAAGTCATCAAAAACAACTATGTTCACCGTGCTGAATCAGAATCTGTGAAAGGTATTATCCGCGAGCATGGGAAACATCGTATTATAGATAAGGTTACTGTCATTCTCAATGAAAGAAATGATGAATACAATGCCACCTTTGCCAATCTGGGATTGTCTGGTATTCCCATCGGAACCGACTATGTACGTAAGAATCCTAAACTTCTATCGGGCAACGGAGTATGGTGTATAGTTACCATTGGCTATATCACAGGTGAAGATGTCAAAGTGCGATGGGACATACAGAATTTGAAACCCATACAGATCTCTAATATCGATTTAGAAGAATATATAGAGCAAAGACAGAACTTCACTACAGAGGAATGGCTTGACTTTATGATGCATACAGTAGGTCTGAATCCAGAGACCATGAACCGCCGTGAGAAGTTCATTACATTAGCACGTCTGCTGCCTCATGTGGAGAACAACTTCAACTTTGTTGAACTCGGCCCCAAGGGAACAGGTAAAAGCCATGTGTTTCAGGAACTATCGCCGTACGGTGTACTGGTCAGTGGTGGTGATGTTACCTCTGCCAGATTGTTTGTAAGAATGTCTGGAAAGAGAGAAGAATTAGGACTTGTAGGCTATTGGGATGTAGTTGCTTGGGATGAGTTTGAGCAGCAAAAAGGTAGAGCTGTCGATGCCGTTCTTATTGATACCATGCAAAACTATCTTGCCAACAAGTCTTTCAACCGAGGTAAAGGCACCCATGAGGCCAGTGCTTCCATGTCGTTTGTAGGAAATACCAAGCATACAGTTTCCTATATGCTGAAAAATTCTCACCTTTTTGAAAGCATACCGACTTCGTTTATCAAGGGAGCCTTTCTTGACCGTATTCATCTGTATAATCCAGGATGGGAAATAAAGATGCTGAAAAAGGATAGTTTTTCAAAGGGATATGGTCTGATAACAGACTATATTGCTGCAGTTCTTCATGAACTACGCAATGATGACCGAACTGCCGTGCTAAAAGAATATGCGAAGTTTGACGGCTCACTGTCAGAGCGTGATCATTTAGCCATCCGTAAGACCTTCTCTGGTATGATGAAGTTGATTTATCCTGATGGAAAGATGACCGATGAAGAGGCTTATGAATTGATTGATTTTGCTGCTGAATCTCGTAAACGCGTCAAGGATCAGCTTTATGTCATTGATGAGACCTTCCAAGCTGAGCCTGCAAAATTTCAGTATCTCAACGTAAAGACAGGTGAGAATCACACAGTTCTAACGTTGGAACAGATAGAAAATGACTTCCTTCCCTTACATGAGCGTAAGGCACAGGCTGAAGATGACGAAATCTCAATTCTTCCTGACGGTAGTAAGGCAGGAACAGATAATAATGACGTTCCCGAAAATACCCAGAAAGATGACAACACGCGTTCAACTCCCATTAAGGCGAAACGGCTGGCATCCAAATACATAGAAATACGAGCTAACCAGTCTAATGTGTCTTACAAAAAGCTTTTCGGTGATTACCTCGCCACTGCTTCTCATATTGTCATCACTGACCCGTACATCCGTGCACCGTTCCAGATTGATAACCTCGTAGAATTTATCCAGACATGCCGAGAATGTTGTGAAAACAACGAAGAGCTATACATAGAGCTGCATACTCAGAATGATGACGAAAAGATACCTGAGATGATAGACACTTTTGATGATCTCAAAGACGAATTAGCAGCTGTAGGTATTGATTTTACATACTACTTCGATGCTGACCACGACCGTGACATCTGTCTCGATAATGGTTGGAAAATCATTCTCTCTCGTGGTCTTGACATATTTGAGAAGTTCGGCCGTTTTTCTCTCGGCAATGTACGACAGGCAAACCGTCGCTGTCGTGAGTTTAGTATAACTTATGTAATGGATTAGATTATGAGAAAATTTTTAATGTTTTTTTGTTTGCTTTCATTGCCGCTTATATCAAGAGCGCAGGCAAGTTACGGTGACTTGTTCCTTGTCGATTATAATGTCAAAATTAACGTGTCAACAGAAAACGAGTCTATCTACCTGACGTTGATTATGACATCGGCAAGTATAAAAATGACTGATGAGCCGAAGCTACTCTTGCGTCTAATGGATGATACAGTAATTTCATTGGATGGCAGACTGATAGGATCTACAAGTAAGTCAGACGGAGCCTATATGATAGGTAGTATTGCCGTTGCATCAAACCACTTTATAACAGAGGCGAAGTTCCCTATAAGACCGGAACAAATGGAACAATTTGCTAAAGGCATCAAGAAACTTCGCTTAAATACCTCACCCAAATTCCATGAGAAATCTTGGCGAAGAGATAAAATCGGCAAGGTGCTTTATGAAAAGTATAAAGATAGCAGCAGTAACTCTTTCGAAGATGATTTCTAATCCATGCCGCCAATGAACGCTTCCAGCAATAAGCAAGTCTTATTTCTGAGAAATACGGATATCAACCACAATACAGCATTATCATGAGTGGCCTATAGTCCGCAAAGATATTTCATATAGATTATCTACGATAAGAACTGTTATCCGGATGGAATTAGATAAATATGGGAAAAAGGCTTTAGACTTGGTGATGAAAGGCAATTCGCTCTTCATCACAGGCAAGGCAGGTACAGGTAAAACCACAGTACTTCGTGAAATCACGGCTCAATGCAAGCGCTTGCGCCGTAATGTGGTGGTGTTAGCTCCTACTGGCATTGCAGCCAAGAATGCCAAGGGAGTGACAATACACTCTTTCTTTCATCTTCCCCTTGGACTGTATTTGCCTGGAATGAGGATGAGGAAACTCTATGCCCTTAATGAGGAAGAAAAGAGTATTGTCAGAAATCTAGACCTGATTATCATAGACGAAGTGAGTATGGTTCGTTGTGACCTTATGGATGAAATTGATGACGTACTCAGGCATTATAGAAGAGATACACGGCCTTTTGGCGGTGTGCAGATGGTCATGTTTGGGGATTTATATCAACTGATGCCTGTCGTCACTGACGATGATTGGGAACAATTGAGAACGAAATACAAGTCAGCCTATTTTTTTAATAGCTATGTCTTGAAACGAACTGACTGTCCGATGTTTGAGTTAAAGAAAGTTTACCGCCAAAACGACAGTAACTTCATCACCTTGCTTAACAATGTAAGGTTGGGCAAGGTGTCCCAAGCAGAATTGAGAGAGTTGGCAGGACGATATAAGAAAGATTATGTTCCAAGAGGCAATACAGGATATATCAGACTAACGACCCATAATCGTAGAGCAAACAGTTATAACTGGAAAAAGATGAACGACCTTTCAGGTCAAACTTATGAATATAAAGCTTACATAGAGGATTATTTCCCAAAAGATGAATATCCTACCGATTATTGTCTTCAGTTAAAAGTGGGTGCAAGGGTAATGTTCATTAAAAACGACAATAATTATGGCCAGTATGTCAATGGTACCTTGGGAACAGTCGTTTCACTTAGAGAAAGAAGCATTGAGGTTCGCACAGATGATGGAACTGTTATCGATGTGGAAAGACAGACTTGGGACTTCTATCGTTATCATATTAATAAGGAAACAAAAGAGATAGAACCAATTCTCTGTGGCTCTTTTAAGCAATATCCGTTAAAATTGGCCTGGGCAATGACTATTCACAAGAGTCAGGGTCTAACTTTTGACAAGGTGATTATTGACGCTGGTAAAGCTTTTACTTATGGTCAAGTGTATGTTGCATTGAGTCGTTGCAGAAGATTTCACGGAATCATTTTGGTTTCTCCTATCACAGAGAAGATTATCAAAACCGATCCTATTGTTACCGAATATATGAATTCTGTGAGAAGAGTCACAGTTGACAATGAGCCGGTAGATGATAAGTCAAGGCATCTCTTAGCTATTACTGGCCCACAAAGGACACTTTGGATGATACGTGATGGCTTGACCCCTCAACAAGTTGCAAAACAGACCGACCAACGCATAGAAATTATTTACGGGCATATCACAAAACTAATTGAAGATGGCGAATTAGAAGCCAAAGATTATGTTGCAGAAGAAGTATATGATTCGGTTTTGCATGCACTCAATCAACATGGTCTTGATGCTAATCTGAAAGAGATAAAGACGGGATGTTGCCCTAGTACCAAATATGCAGATATCAGAATGGTTATCGCTGACATCAAGAGACAAGGGCTTGAAGAAGATTATAAGATAATTGATGATGATATAGAAAATGATGAGACTGATGATATAGAGGAAACGGATAATTCTGAGTGGTACTTTGTAGACTCTGTTCCGTTTAAGAAGACAAGTAAACGTTTCTTCTCTTATGACTGCCGTGTTGTACTTTCTCCATTGGGTTATTATCTTGAAGTTTCTGACGAGTATATCAAATTAGGAGACTATCCTGATGGCTTTTCATGTAACCAAGGTAATGTCTGGATAAAGAAACCGTTAAATAAAGTAGACAGACGGATTGTTCATGAACGTGAGGATGACTACCACCTAATTGGCACAATCAGGGAAGAGGAGAACTTGATTGTCTTCACGAACCCAGAAGGCAAAGTTTTTGAAATTACATTTGAGGATGATTAAAGTTTGAAAATATGGCTAACGATACAAATAACCTCCCTGCCGTTCCTTATTATACTCCTGTGGAGTTGGTTGGAATTTATCGTTCCTTTCTTGAACGAGGTAAAAGCAACAATGTTGTTTGGCTTCGTGGTGTCTATCTTCAGAGACCAAACCAAAATCCTCAGTGGGCTGCTTTCTATGATGAATTAAGAGATGTAAATTCCAATGTGTCAGTCACGCTCAAAATTAACCGCCAAGACAGACAGAAGCTAAAGCCCAACAGTCTGATACAAGTAGGCGGCTTGATTGAGCTGAATCCCTATAGTAATGGTACTATTCAGATTGTGGTGACCGTCACCCGGTTTGAGATAGTTAAAGACCAATTCGTGACCGAGCAGGACTTAAAGCGTTCTGAGATACGCATAGCGAAAACTAAAAAAGGATTCAAGAATGTAGATGTCATCCTTGAAGACAAACTCTTTAGGGATGAACGGCCAAAGGTGGCACTTGTGTTCGCTTCTACATCTATCACTATGGCTGACTTCAATGCTGGAGTAAACGCTGCGGCGGTGAAAATTGATTTCACTGAACAGCGGCAGTCTTTCGGAAATGCAGCTGTTCTTGCAGCGTTCCTCAGACAACAAGATACTGCCCACTACGATGTTATTGCACTCATTCGAGGTGGTGGTAACGGTATCGAAGCACTTGATGAGATAGAAGTACTGAAAACAGTGTCTGAAATGAAGACCCCGGTCATCTGTGCTATTGGCCACGTCGGCGAAGAACTGTTTATGAAGTCCATCGCAGACAAGGTAGCTCCTACGCCAAATGGCTTAGGGCAATATTTCTCTGAAATGGTAGAGAGAGTGACTGCCAAACGAAACAATTCTCGTGCTGCCCTTGTTGAGGAGGTTAAGAAGCAATTCCAGAAACAAATTGAGGAATCAAACAAGAAGAACAAGGAATTGCTCACTCAGATTGAGAAAATGACGAAACAGCAGCAGGAACAGACAAAAGCGAACAAAGAGAACATAGATAAGCTCAATGAGCAGAACAAAAAGAATCTTGAAGCTCAGCAAAAAAAGAATGACGAGGCATTGGCCAAGATCCAGGCACAGAATAAGCAACAGATAGAACAGACTCAGAAACAAAATGTAGCACTGCAAAAACAGCTGGAGGATTTATCAAAGTCACAGAAGACTACCTTTGATAAGTTGACAGACCAAAACAAGCAAACAAATGCTCTGCTTGAAAAGGAGCGTCAACACAGCAGGGATTTAGAAAGACAGTTAGACTCCAGACCCAACAGTACTTCCATATATCTTATAATTGCTGTTATTGCTATCGTTATCGGTTTTATAATAGCACAGATATTTAAATGAAGAAGAAAGTGAAAGCAGGGCTTAGACCCTGCTTTCACTTTCAAAACGGCATGTCTTCTGCCTTGTCTTTAGGAGCATCCTTTGGAGGTTCCGGCTTGTTTTTTGTTGCCTTTGCTCCCTTTGCCGCCTTGGTCTTGTTGTCCTCCTTTTCGGACTTCCTGCCGGCATTGACAAAAGCGATGCTGTCTGCGTTCATGGCGAGCTGCACATGGCTTCCTCCTTCATGGTCTTCCCATATAGTAGCGGAGAGTGTTCCTTCCACTAAGACCATACGTCCTTTTGTCAGATACTCAGAGAGACGGATATGGTTCTCTTTGGAACTGCGTACACGGAGCCATGTCGTCACGTTTTTACCCTTTGCATAGTCATCCACGGCGATGTCCATAGCGATGAAGCTATTGTTGTTCCCTGTGATTACTTGGCAGTCCTTACCAATTCTGCCGATGGTGTGTGTATAAAGCATATTATAAATTGTTTATGTGAAGCTGGTTAGACCTCACGTTACCTTTGGATATATTATGTTCTTGAATGAATAATCGGGTTGAGTGAGCTGGCAGGTTTTACTTATTATACCTCATTCCCTCTTCCCGAGTTTTTTTTCATCGGTTTATCGGTCGCTGTATAGGCTTTTACTTGCAGGTGAAAAGAGACATTACAAGTGAATGAGCCAAGGAATTTTGGATAAAATATTATCGGAATACCCTTTTGACAGTGAAACCGTTAAAAGTGGAAGGCTGTTGATAAAGTTTTTATTCAAAAT
>Ga0256404_1006832_pt1 | contig 18514 bp, 15 predicted proteins | sample RumenRJG_01DNA_FD_185990 | JGI IMG/M metagenome (GOLD analysis project Ga0256404, IMG submission 185990) | Bovine rumen microbial communities from Lethbridge, Alberta, Canada - RJG_01 | ecosystem: Host-associated > Mammals > Digestive system > Stomach > Rumen | place: Canada: Alberta | collected...
GGAAAGTCGCTCGGATTGTCTTTGCTATGTTAAATAAGAAAGAAGCGTTTAATCCCAATTTAGTGGTTAAATGCTGAATAAATTACAGCAAGTTAGTTAATTACTACTTGACTTTTTATAGGAGAATCGACATGATTAAAGTAATCGACAAGGAAGTTTTGTCAACCGACAAAAAGCACAAACTCAAGGGGAAAATCTATATTCCCGACGGCAGTCCCAAGGGATTGCTCCACGTTGTCCACGGCATGACCGAGTATATCGGCAGGTTTGACGGTTTTATGCGTGAAATGGCTGAAAACGGCTATATCGTTTTCGGCTACGACCACCTCGGTCACGGTCACACCGTCAATGACGAAAGCGAACTCGGCTTCATCGCGCACAAAGACGGATGGCAGCGTTTGGTCGATGACGTTTTCGCCTTCGGCAACAGCGTACGCAAATCTCTGAACGGCGAAAAGCTCCCTTTCATCCTCATGGGGCACAGCATGGGATCATTCGTCGTACGCCTTGCCGCCGCAAAGTTCAAGCACTGTAACAAGCTGATCGTCATGGGCACGGGAGGCCCGAACCCCGCCGCAGGTGTGGCGATACCCCTCGCGGGAATCCTCAAGGCGCTCAAAGGAGAGCGGGGATACTCCGATTTGCTTCAAAACGCGGCATTCGGCGCATATAACAAGCGTTTCGAGAGTGAGAACGACCCCTATGCGTGGCTGTCCGTCAACAAGGAAAACCGCGACAAATACCGCATTGATCCGCTGTGCACCTACCGCTTCACCAACTCCGCCATGCAGGATCTCGTCAGGCTGAACAAGTACTGCAACGACAAGAGCTGGTATGATGACATCGACAAGAAGATGCCGATCTTGCTGGTGTCCGGAAGTGAAGACCCTGTCGGTGATTACGGCAAAGGCGTCAGAAACGTCTATGAAAGACTGAAATCTGTCGGAGCGAATGTTCAGATCAGGCTGTACGAGGGCTATCGTCACGAGATCCTTAATGACTTTTGCCGCGATCAAGTGGTTGAAGACATTCGTGCTTTTGTCAACGCTTAAAACTACATATATAATTGTATAGAAAAAGGCTGTCACGACAGCCTTTTTCTTATGCTATGAGACCTCGTTTTTCTATTGATTCAGTCAAAAAAACACGCCCGACTCACGTCGGGCGTTTCACTATCATCAAAGCAATTATTTTGTTTCTTTCAGTACAACAGAGGTGTGAGCGGGTACGGTGAGCTTACCGGAGCTGAGCTTTGGAGTTTCCTTGTTCGGTTCAGCCGCCTTATCGCCGTACGACCAGCCGCGCAGCTCGGAATTGCCGAGCTTTTCGGAAACATCCGCCTCCTGCGCGTCATCGCCGACGTTGTGGATGACCATCACCTTTGAGCCGTCATAGTCAATCACGATCCCAGCGCAGTTGGTGTTGCCCCAGTTGACGACCTCGCTGATATTGCCGCGCGCGATCTCGGGATTCTGCTGGCGAATCTTAATCAGCTTGCGGTAGGTGCTGAGGATACTGTGCTCATCCTTGAGTTGCTGTTCCACGCCGCCGAGCGCATTTTTCTCCACGCTTGCTACGCCGGGGACATAGATATCGGGCAGATTCTCGTTATCCCATATCATAGCGGTACGGTAGGACGCGTCGTTGGTGGTGTTGGGCGCTTCGATGCCGATCTCTTCGCCGTAATAGGTGAAGGAGTTTCCGGGGGCCAGCATATAGAGGTTCGCCGCCATCTTGTAGTCATCCTCGTCAAGCATATTAGCAAGGCGTACCATATCATGGTTAGTCAGGAAGTTGGCATTGATCGCCGTTTCGTTGCGCTTTTTGATGTTGTCGTCATACTTCTTGAGCTTAGTCATCGTATCCTGTACATTGTTATGACTGCCGACCAGATATTCGCCGCCGGAGTTCGCAAACTTGAAGTTGAACAGGCTGTCGATACCGCTCTCATACATATCATAGATGTTGCCGGCATCGTCCCAGTCCTCACCGACCATGTAAACGTCGGGATTGTACTTCTGCGCCATGGTGTAGAACCATTTCAAAAACTCGACCGCGTCGGTGTTCTTATCGTCAAAGTACTTGACCGCGTCCAAACGGAAGCCGTCAACACCCTTTTCCAGCCAGAACTTGGTAACCTCTTCAAAATATTCGCGAGTGCCTTCATAGCTCAGGTTCCAGTCGGGCATATCGGTAGAGAAAGGTCCCTCATAGAAATAATCCGAGCCGGTGATCGGGCGGCTATAGGTCTCATTAGAGGTTTTTGATACGTTATAGTAACGCGCGTAACCGTCCTCTTTACCCTCGCGCAGCTCGTCGCAAGCCTTGACAAAAAACTCGTGATCGTCGCCGCTGTGATTGAGGACGAGGTCGATGATGACGCGAATACCGCGCTTATGGCTCTCCTCGATCAGCTTATCAAAGTCGGCAAGCGTACCGAAATCGGGATCAATCTCAAAGTAATCGCGGACATTGTACTTGTGATAAGACTTGGACGGCATCATCGGGGACAGCCAGATACCGTCAGCTCCGAGGTCATCACCGCCGTTCGGATCGCCGTCATTGATGTAATCGAGCTTGGAGATCAATCCGGGGAGATCACCGGTCTGATCGCCGTTAGAGTCGCAAAACGATCCGATCCAAACCTGGTAGAAGCTGCGGTACTTATCAGTAGACGCCGTCGCCTGATTCTTTTGTACCGGGTCAGACGAACCGCCGCAGGCAGTCAACAGAGAAAGCGTCAATACGACAGCTAACAGTATTGCGAGCATTTTCTTCATAAAATCACAACCTTAATATAGGATAAAAGTGACGAATGTTCACCGATCACCGATCAATCATTTTATACTAAGTATCCATTAAACGCTTTAACAAATTTGTTAGCGAGAAATTTCGCAGAGCAAGGCGGAGGACGCAGGCATACTGGCGTATGTCAAGGACGACAACACCGCTATGCGGAATTTAACGCAATAAATGTTAAAGTGTTTTAATGATACTTAGTATTAATCACTGATCGCTGAACACCCTGTTATCACAAAAGGGCGGAGAAAACTCCGCCCTTAGCGATCTAATAACGATTAACCCTTTACGCCGCCGGCGGTAACGCCTTCAACGTAATATCTCTGCATAATCAGGAACAGCGTGGTAATCGGAACAGCAACGACAACCGAGCCGGCCAGGAACTTCTTGAAGTTGTTCAGAACGTGGTCAGCGTCGATCAGCATCTGCAGGCCGATAGCAACGGTGTAGTTCGGGATATCTCTGCCGACGATGATCTTCGCAAGGATGAAGTCAGTCCAGGGACCGATGAACGAGGTCAGAACGGTGTAGACAAGGATCGGCTTAGACATCGGGAGAATGATCTTCCAGAAAATCTGATTTCGGGTAGCGCCGTCGATGGTCGCAGCCTCGTCAAGCGCTCGTGGTATCGTATCGAAGAAGCCTTTACTGATCTGATATCCAAGTCCCGCACCGGCGGAATAACAGATGACCAGAGCAACCAGCGGCAGCTCGAGAAGACCCATAGCCTTTAACAGATAGTAGATAGCGATCATGGTCATAAAGCCGGGGAACATACCCAGGATCATGCCGATGTTAATCAGGGGCTTTCTTGCCTTGAAACGCAGACGGCTGAATGCATAAGAAACCATCATGACGGCAAGAGTAGAAATGATGCAGCTGAAGATAGCTACGATAAAGGTGTTCAGGAACCATCTCGGGAAGTTAACCGAACTCTTAGCGTTTACGGTGAACAGGTCGATGTAGTTCTGGAACGATAACTTCTGGGGGATCAGGTAGGATACGTACGCCAGACCTTCGTCACGGAAGGAGTGAAGAACCAGGTAAACCAGCGGGGAGATCCAGATGAGACCCAGACCGCCGAGAAGGATGTAAATAAGAATGTTCGAAAGAACTCTACGAAACTTATAACTCTTAATCATGAGAATTCCTCCTCGTTCTTAGCGGACTTGGTAAGGTTGAAGGTCAGCAGCGATACGGTAGCGCAGACGATGAATACCAAGATACCGATGGCGGCGGCGAAGTTGTAGTCCTGAGAGTTCATGGTCAGCTTGAACAGCCATGTAACCAGCAGGTCGGTATAACCCGCCTGATAAAGGTCGTTAGAGTTCTGTAGGTTCGCTGTCAACAGATAGATAACGTTGAAGTTGTTGATGTTACCTACAAAGCTGGTGATGAGGTACGGAGTGGTAACGAACAGCATGTAGGGCAGAGTGATCTTGAAGAAAGATTTGACAGGACCCGCGCCGTCGATGGTCGCGCTCTCGTACAGGTCAGCCGGGATATTCATCAGAATACCCGAGGTGATAAGGATGGTATACGGAATACCAACCCAGATGTTGACGACGACAACGGTCACACGCGCAACCCACGGATCGCCGCCGAGGAAGTTGATATACTCGGGAGTCCAGTGGAGCACATCGTGAAGCAGAACGTTGATCGCACCGCCGTTTACGTCGAGCATCTGGCTCATGAGCAGCAGGGATACGAACTGGGGTACCGCAACGGTAACAACGAACAGGGTTCTCCACAGCGCCTTGAGCTTGATGCCTTTCTTATTTATCATAAGGGCAACAACCATACCGAGGAGATAGTTGAGAACGGTAGCCAGTACAGCCCAAATAAGTGTCCATTTAACAAGTTCTACGAATGTTTTGCCCATAGAAGCCGCGCCGGTATTGGCAAATACCTTACCGAAGGTTTCTAAGCCAACCCATGAGAACAGCTTACCGATGTGGCTGTGGTCATAGTTGGTAAAGGCGATCAGAATCATGAACAGCAGCGGCAGGATCGTGAAGATCGAAATCGTCAGGGTCGGGAACGCCAGCAGGGTAATGTGGAATTTGCTGTCAAAGAATTCTTTCATCTCTGCGCCGAAGCTCGGGAGCTTCTCGCCCGCAGCCTTCATCTGCTGTGCTTTGTACGCAGACTTGGTGCTGGCGATGTAGATAGCGAAGAAGATAGCGATAATAACCAGTGTCATAACTCCGTAAAGGAGCAGCTTCATGGAGTCGTCGCCTTCGACACGGCCCATACGACCGTTAGGCAGCTGACCCCATCCCTCTTCATTAAAGCCGATGGTTCCGTGGTTAAAGAAACCGAGGTTGTAGATCTTATTCCAACCGAAACCGACCATATATAAGATGAAGAGAACTTCGGTAGCAAGGAAGATAAATCCCTTGATAATCTGGCCTCTGACGATATTGCCGAAGCCCATGATAATGTAAGATAACTTAACAGCCCAATCTCCCTTAACAAATCTGGAGAAGTAGCCCGCGAAGCCCTTGCCGATGCCGACGAAAATCTTCTTGAAGAAGCGACCGATCGCTTTGAAAATCTTTCCGAGGTTCGAAGGCAGATTTACAAAGAACTTTTTCAGGTTATACCAGAATTTCTGGAACGGGTTGAGCTGTACATAATCAATATATTTCATCAGTTCAACTCCCAGCTTGAGTTTTGCGTCTGTGGTGTTACTGTATCCCACAGACGCCCGGTTAGATACAGTATGTACCTTGTCGGCCGGGCGGCGAGACCGCCGCCCGACCATAAGTTACATGATTGCGGAATGTTGATTTGCGCTAAAGCGCGTCAGTCAGTCAGATTACTGATCGAGTACGTTGGCAACTGCCTTCTCAAACTCGGTCTTCAGGGTTGCACGGCTGTAGTCGTCTTCCTTGAAGAGCTTAGCGCCGAGGGTGCCGATCGGGGTCCAGAAGGTCTCAGCGATGTTGATCTGAGGAACAGAGAACTCGGACTGAGCCAGCAGAGCGGACAGAGCGGGGCTGTTCTTGACTGTGTCGGACTTCTGAGCGTTGATGTTGGAGGGCAGCCAGCCAAGCTCATCCAGTCTGGTCTGCTGAACTTCCTCAGAGGTCAGGTAGTTAGCCAGAACCTGAGCAGCCTCGGGGAACTTGGAGTGAGAGTTAACGCCGATGAGCTTAGCGCCGTTCATACCCATGATCTGAGTATCGGTGCCCTTGATGTTGATGGTGGGCAGTTTTGCAGCGCCGTAGTTGTCGCCGAGAACCTTAGCAACGGTAGCAGCATTCCAGGAACCGTCGATACCGGCAGCAACAGTGGAGGGATCCTCAGCCATACCGGAACCGATACGGGCGGGGTCAGCGCTCATGAAGGTGTCACTGTACTCGTGGAACAGGTTAGCGAAAGCCTCGAGAGAATCGAGAACCTTCTCTTCGTCATAGTTGTTGAACTTCTGGGTGCCGTCCTCGGTCAGACCGTCGTTGATCATGCCGCCGGTGTACAGAGGCATGCAGCCGTAGAAACCGTTGTCGATGTTAATCAGGCACTTCTTGCCGGCGGCTTTACAAGCCTCGAACAGACCCTCAAGAGTCTTAGCCTGGTCGTCGGAAACATACTTCTTGTCGTATACAAGATAGTAGCCGTTCTCACCGGTCTCGGGGTAAGCGAGAAGGGTGTTGTCGAGAGTACCGGTAGAAACCGCGAACTCGCTGTTGCGGGACTTAACGTCGTCCAGATAATCAGCAACAACCGGAGCCAGAGCGTTGCCCTGCTGGAGCTTGTTGATGTTGTTGCAGACAAAGCCGAATACGTCAGCAGCCTTGTCAAGGTCGTTCAGAGCCTGCGCAGCAGCGTCAGCCTCGCCCTGAGCCTGAACGTCGATGGTGATAGTCTTGTTGGGGTACTTCGCGATGAAGTCTTCGCACAGCTGCTTAGTCAGAGAAACAGCGTTGTCGGGAGCCCATACGAGCAGGGAGATGTTATCCTCGCCGTAGAAGGGGTCGTCGCTCTTCTTGTTGCCGTCGCCGCTAGATGTGTTGCCGTTGCCGCCGCAAGCGACGAGAACAGACGCCAGCATCAAAACTGCCAGCAACAGAGCAATTAATTTTTTCATGGTGGTTTCCTTCTTTCCAAAAAATATTTTTGGACAGATGTACCGAGAATCCGGACCGGCACACCTAATCACTGTATAAATTTTACCATATATACACAGGCGATTTCAACTCCTTTTGTACTTTTTATCTAAAACATTAATTTCAACTTTGATTTTTGGTTGTTTTGACAATTGAATTTTCAATTTATATTTATTTTGCACAAATAGAGAATCTTTAGTTTGTGCTTTTTCACGATTATTCTTTTGTGCATAATGTCAGTTTGTCTTTTGCAAATCGCTGCCTGTCGTTGACACAAGGGGCGGTTATTTTTCGATAAACGAACCAAAATGTTTTGGTGCCGAACTTTTCGGATTTTTTCGTATAATTTCACTAAAAGCGGTTTCACAGCATAAAATAACACATTGACATCACAGCCCCTTTCTATGTATAATATAGAAGTATTTTCAATGGTATGCGGGCAGAATACCCCATACGCATCACGGAGGTTCACGAATGAAACTGGTAGAATTACTGCAAAATTGCGAGTACATACTTGATTCCGGCTCGCCGGATATCGAGATCAAGGATGTGATCTATGACAGCCGCAAAGTCGTCAAAGGCTGTGCGTTCGTCGCTTTGAAGGGCTACAACGTCGACGGTCACAAGTTTATTCCCGACGCGGTTGAACGCGGCGCAAAGGCGCTGATCGTCGAGGACGAGGGTATCGCCTATGACGGCGTAACGGTCGTCCGCGTCAAAGATGCGCGCGCGGCGCTGGCGTTGATGAGCGTCGAGTATTTCGGCAGACCCGCCGAAAAGCTGACCACCATCGCCGTTACCGGCACCAAGGGCAAGACCACCACGGTCGCGATGATCCGCTCCATCCTCGAGAACGCCGGCATCAAAACCGGTACCATCGGCACGCTGGGCATCCTCATCGACAACCAGATCTACAAAACCAACAACACTACCCCCGAAAGCTACGAGATCCAGCAGGCGATGCGCCGCATGATTAACGAGGGCTGCAAAGCGATGGTCATCGAAGCGTCGTCCCTCGGCTTAAAATGGCACCGCACCGACGGTATCCTCTTTGACTACGGTATCTTCACCAACTTCTCCAGCGACCACATCGGTGACAGCGAGCACAAGGACATGGCGGAGTACCTCGCCTGCAAATCCCTGCTCTTCAAACGCTGTAAGACCGGTATCATCAATATCGACGACGAGAACGCCGAGGGCGTGTCCAAGGGTCACACCTGCGCGATCGAGACCTACGGCTACAGCGAGAACGCCGACCTTGTCGCTCACGGCGACGAGCTGGTCGCGAAATCCGGCTTTATCGGCGTGCACTTCAAAACCACCGGCGTCGAGGAGCTGAGCGTTGACGTCGCGATCCCCGGACGCTTCTCTGTCTACAACGCGCTTGCCGCGATCGCCGTCACCCGTCACTTTGACATCAGCAAAGAGAATATCCTGAACGGTCTGAAAACCGTCAAGGTCAAGGGCAGGGTCGAGGTCGTGCCCGTCCCCGGCAACTACACCATGCTCATCGACTACGCGCACAACGCCGTTTCGATGGAAAACGTGCTGTCCACCCTGCGCGAATACAAGCCCCACCGTCTGATTACTATGTTCGGCGCGGGCGGCAACCGTCCGAAGAACCGCCGCTACGAGATGGGCGAGGTCTCCGGCAGACTGTCTGACCTCTCGGTCGTCACCGAGGACAACAGCCGCTATGAGGACGTCATGGACATCATCGCGGACATCAAGATCGGTCTCGACAAAACAGACGGTAAGTACATCGTCATCCCCAACCGTATCGACGCGATCCGCTACTGTATCGAGAACGCAGAGGCGGGCGACATCGTGGTGCTTGCCGGCAAGGGTCACGAAGATTATCAAGAGATCCGCGGCGTCAAATATCACATGGATGAACGCGAGATCATCGCCGACATCATCGACGACAACCACGATGACGACGAGGAAAAGAACTGGTAAAAACCCATACAAACACCGAACGCCCTGCGGAAGTTTCCGCAGGGCGTATTGTTTCGGCGTATTCTGTTATTATACTAAGTACCCATTAAACGCTTTAACAAATTTGTTAGCGAGAAATTTCGCAGAGCAAGGCGGAGGGCGCAGGCAGGCTTGAGGTGTTGTCCAAATCTTTGATTTGGCTAACAACACCCATGCTACAACACTCCAAGAGCGAAGCGATTGGCTTAGTGTCACTGCTGGCGCCTGTCACTTCCGGGGTCCCTACAACGCCTCGCGTTAGGGTGGGGTCGTTAACGGAACATTTATATTATCTACTTGGTCGGAAGGCGTTTGCCCTCCGACCATTTTCATTATGCCGCGATTATGCGGTAAAGTCAAGTTCTGCAGGTTCGGGGTTGTCGGCTTTACTGAAGTCGTCCTCTTCAAGACCGAACATGACAGCGAGTTGCTCGGGTTTTGTTATCTGGAACTTATAGTAGATCATAATGGGATTCTCTGTTTTGCGGGAATTCTTGTCGATCTTTTTATATACATCTACCCTTTGAATAAAAGTATGGAGCAACTCAACGGTCAGCTTCGGCATCTCAGCATACGCTTTCGCCTTATCAATAAAATCCTGTATTGCATGTTGCTGTTGTGAGTACAGAGACAAGTTGTTCTTCAGTTCTGTCTGCTTTTGTTTGAGCTCAGCCATCTCTTTCTCATAACCGACCACCATCTCATCATACCGTTCCGGGGTAATTCGTCCGACAACTCTGTCCTCATATAGACAGCGGATAATACTGTCGAGCTGCTTAAGCCGCACTTCAATATCTGCTTGCTGCTTAACTGCGCTTTTCTGTATCTTTGCTGCCTCGGTTTTACCTCTTTTTAAAGCCATCTCATAAAACTGTTCAGGCTCAGAACGCGCGAATGAAGTTAACCTTCTCAGATTACTGAGTATGATTTCTTCAATAACATTTTGACGGATGTAGTGGATGCTGCAATCTGTCGTATGTGATTGGTATCCTCCACATTGATAGAAGTTGTTGCCAGACTTCTTATTATAAGTTCTATGCAGATACATCCGTTTACCACAGTCTCCGCAATACAGATAACCTGCTAGCATGTCCAATTCACCGGTTCTATCCGGTCGCTTTCTGCCTTCAAAGTGCTTTTGTACGGCATCAAACACACTGCGTTCAACGATTGGCTCGTGCGTGTCTCGGAAGATCAGTATACGACTCGAATCGTTTCTGATTCGCTTTTTCAGTTTATTGGACTTGGTATAAGTTTTGAAGTTCACCGTATCCCCACAGTAGAACTGATTGCTGAGCATTTTTCTTACAGTCCGTTCAGACCAGTGATACGGTCGGTCAAAGCTCGGTGTGCCGGATTTGCTTCCGGTCTTGCGGAACAGATAGACACTTGGACACAAAATCTGTTCTTGCTCAAACGTTCTGCAAATCGCATATGGGCTCAATCCGCTTGCATTCATATCAAAGATCCGTTTTACTATAGGCGCCGCTTCGGGGTCGATTATCAACCATGGATGCTCCTTCTGATTCCCCTTGTATTCGGGATTCTTTAAGTAACCATATGGGACTGTGGTACCCACCGGCTCGCCGCGTTCGCCTTTGGCTTTCTGTACCGCTCGGATCTTCTTGGAAGTGTCCGCCGCGTAGAAGTCGTTGAAGTAGTTGCGGATGCCGGACATCTCATTCAAGCCGTTGATGGTATCGACACCATCGTTCACGGCGATGAATCGGACGTCATATTGAGGGAATACCAGTTCCATCATCGCATCGGTCTCCAGATGGTCTCGCCCGAGTCGGGACTGATCCTTGACAATGATCGTTCCGATTAATCCTGCTTCCATATCCTTTTTCATTTGCACATAAGCAGGACGCGTGTTGTTTGTACCGCTGTAACCGTCGTCAATATAGAACTTGCAGTTGCGCAGCCCCAATTGCTCAGCGTGCTTGCTGAGAATAAGCTTCTGGTTGGTTATGGAGTTTGATTCACCTGCCAGAAGGTCTTCCTGCGAGAGACGGCAGTACAGAGCGGTGATCAGATTGTTATTATATTCGGTAGTGTTCATAGTTCATTCCTTTCCGAGCAGGGCGCTGCTCTGTCACACCGAATAGGATACAAGCACACTATACCCTAAGTCGGCGGAAATATCCAGTAAAATATCTTATTTCCCCTGAACTAATTTCATCAGCTTTTCCTCTGCCGAGGGAAAAGAGCAATCGGCAGTGCCGAGCGGTATCGCCGCCACGACAGGATAGCTCTTTCCGTCGATTTCAACCGACGATCCGATGTAGGTATAGCGCATATCGTCGGGGATGGTTTCTTCTCTGTCATCCGCCTGTGTAATATAGTTTTTATCGTCCATTCTATCTCCTTTCGGGGAATCCCTTTTTCCTTGTTTGGCAGCTCAAATATTGACGCCGTTAAGCTTGTCATATTGAACAATTCCATGAGTTAATCTTTTACTTGTAAAACCTCCTAACCTAAGCTAAAATACACCAAACCGTGAAGGAGGTTTCTGTTATGAAAATCAAATCTGTATTATCTTTATCGCTCTGTATGGCGATGATGATGTCCGTATCCGTTCACGCTGAGAGCAGAATGCTCGGCGACGTCGACGGTGACGGTGAGATCACTATCACCGACGCAACAGTTATTCAGCGGTATACGGTCGGTATCAAGACGCCTGTCGCCGTTACTTCTTCTGTTGCCGATATAGACGGCGACCATGCCGTGACCGTGATGGACGCTTCACACCTGCAACGATGGATGGTGAATGTATCAGACAGCTATCCGATTTCGAAGCCTATCTATGAACCGTCGACGACCGATCGGTATGTCACCGTAGAGGGCGTCACCTTCGATTTGAAGAAGGTTCCGTCAGAGATCACGCTTACCGATAAGAGCATTACCTTGATGCTCATACCGAAGTGCGAGATCGATCCCCACGATATCATGACGGTAGTCAACAACGGTCACTACCGAAACGAGATCGACTATACCGACAGCCGTTTCAAGGAGAGTTATCTGATCGAAAAGGAGAATGGTACTCTCCACGGTTATGACTGTGAAGTGACCGACAGTGAGGATAATCCTCTCGCTTATGTCTACGCTCACTATAGAAGCGGACTGTATTTCCCTTTTCAGACAACAATTCAATGTATTGGAGAAGCTCACGGGAGCTTTCCGATCGAGCTGTACTACAAGGGCGAACTGATCCGCCGAGTGAATGTCAAGATCGACATCAACCGTACTCCCGAGGTTATCGAAAAGACGTTGAACATCGTTCGGTCGGCGGAGAAAGAGTGCTGGACTTCGTCCATGACCGACAGAGAAAAGATGAAAGCCTTTGCCGAATATATTCGGGATCACTATACATATGATCGGATCATGTGCGTTGAGGGAGCGGTTCTGACCGCCTTCGCCGCCAGAGATCTGGGACTTGAATCCATGCTTCTCTATCCGGGCGGTGAAGCAACCCAGCACTGCGACCGCCATATCGTTACATATAATCTGTATGCAAATACAGCTGTCCCTGGCGGTCACTGCGCTTGTCTGGTCGTATTCGATGACTGCACCATGCGTTATGATGTGCAGGGTGAGCTGTGTATCATCAAGGAATACAGACCGTAATCGCAATTCAATTTTGCCGTCCTTCGGGACGGCTTTTCTTTTTGACACCCGGTTAATCCGGACAGCGTTACATCGACTGACCCCAGCCCTGGCCTTCCTCTTCACCTTCGTCCTCGTCATAATTGTCGCCGTACTTCTCTCTGAGATATGCTTCATAATCCTCTTGGATTTTCTCTTCAGACGGCACATGAACACGGCGGAGCTTGGTCGGCTTTTTATTCAGCAGGATAATGTCGACGGTATCGAGGAGCGGTTCGAGCGAGAAATTCTCGGTCGGCTCTTCCTCTTCTTTCTCAGAAGCTCCTCCCGGTTTCAGTCCGTGAGCGAGCTTCTTTTCATTGATCTTCTGCTGTTCTTTCTTCTCTCTAAGAACGGTTTTCCTGTCCAGAGCGTCGAGCTTTTTCACGGAACTATGCGCAATCTGCTTTGCAAGCTGAGATAATAATCCGCCGATATTGCTGTAATTTTCGGTCGGCAGCTGCGTGAAATCCATCGCCAAAGACGCTCGGATCACTGCGTTTTTCAGCGAACGAAACGCGCCGTTATCCTCGAGAGGAACATCGTCTTCCTGCAGGCTGTCGTGGTACATACTCAGCTTTTGACGGTTGACTTCACACCACTTTTGATACAGCTCTTTGATACTCGGATCATTGGCAAACTGAGCGACGGCATAATCGACAAAGCGCTTCACTTTCTTCGGCAGATAACCGTAAACCTTCTTGCCTTTACAGCCGTCCAACTCCTTTCGTAGCCGTCCCAAAAGTGCGAGATAATACATCAGAAAAGGACTTTCGGAGCGCATAGTTTCTTCTAATAAATCATTGACTTCGCTCTTTAAACGATTACGAATCTCCGTTTGATTTGCGAACATACGGAACATTTCACCGCGAAAAATATCGTTGGTGAGCACGCTGCGCATCTTCTCCATACCCTTCTTGCTGAGGTAGCCATTGCCTGATTTTGAGAACACAAGCATATGGATATGCGGGTGATGATCCTTTTCATGGAACGCCGCGTACCACTGAATATCCGAAGGATTCATGTGATGGATCTGCGCGAGCTCATTGATATTTCTGCGTATCAAATGCTTCCAAGAGTCGGCGTTATCATAGTGCAAACGCGCGGCGTCCTCTGCCTTCAAACTGACGATATGATTCCATACATTCCCCTTGCGACCCTCCACGGTTTTGACCGCTTCTTCGAGATTGATCGGCTCGTCCGTCTGAGAGAACAGACCGTGAGAACCGATCTTTTCCACTCCCGGACGGTTGGCGATATACTTCATCAGCTCGGGGACGTCGGCGAGATCATCGGCGTGAGCGTCGAGCACCGCGTCAATGAATTCGCTCGCGCGGTAGCGCGTCGGCTCGTCAAGGAAGGCTTGAAGTTCAGGCATATCAGCGACATCGGTAAAGGTAAAGATACATTTATCCATCAGCTCCTGCTGTGCTTTGGTATACGGATTGTTATCCTTCTTTCCGCGCTGTTTCTCTACGCCGTCGCGGGTGGCGATATAGCGGACGTATCTATCGATATGATAGCTCTGAGGATTTTTATAATAATTCGTTTTAATGATCAGCTTCGGCATGATGATCACCGCCGTTTACATACTGTTCCATGTGAATGATGCCGTTGTTCTCGGCGACTTCGCGCGCGGTCTGTGCGGTCAGACCTTCAAGATAACTCCTCGGAATCTTGAGAGAATCGACCAGAACATGATTGATCTTCGACAGCTCTACGGCAGTCTTGAACAGCATTTCGGACACTCTCTGCTCATAGCTGTACTGAATCTCCTTCATCGTATCGGTGATGATCGGAGAGAGATAGTCGGCGGACTTCTCCGAGAAGATATAACCGATATAAAACTCGACAGCGTTACGGATGAATTCGCTCTCGGAACTTGCATCACAAAGCTCCATCGCAGCGGTCATCTTCTTACTTAAATCCTCGTCAAGATAGGTATTGAATCTGTTCTTTTTCATATAAAACCTCCAAATAGGGACGACCCTTTTGCAACCCACCTAAGGAAAAGTCCAACAAACGGCGAAACGGTCGGCTCTGCCGTCCGATGTGACCGGCGGGGGAAGCCACATAAGCGACCCCCGCTTTTACCTGCTCAAAATCGATGGGTTTCAAACGCTGAAAAGCCCCTCTGAATATGGTACGATGATTTACGCGGTACGGTGCAGACCGTTCTCAGAAATGCCGATAAACGGCTCCTCACCGGGCTTTTTCAAAGCTTCAGGGGTGTATGCCGATTTCATCGTACCATCGTACTCTAGCTCTTTTCGGTTGTAATTCAGGGTGAAAACTTTATGATTATTTCGCTTCTCCTTGGTGTAATCAACGCCGAGTTTTTGAAGCGAATTTTTATATTTACTGAGCTTGGAGCTGAGGTTATTCGCGCCGATATTCAGACCCAATCGCTCGCACAAATCTGTCGCCGTTCCCTCATAGATCAGCTCCTGTTTCATGAACGAAACGAGGGCGGACATGGCTTCATCCGCGAGGAGTAACTCGCGCTCCATATCTGACGAAGCAATCGGATACCAACGGCAGGTATCGTGATCAAAACGGACGGGAAGATCGCCGTCGGGCAGGTCTCGGCTGATGAAGGAAAGCCTGCCGAAAGGTTTGCCGTCCGCCTTGCGCTCGAGCACATAAATACCGTCCGCAGCCGCTGTCAAACCTGTCGAACCGAGCACCGAATCAAAGGTATCTTTCGCTTTCATTTTGCGCGTATGATGGATACAAACGATGGCAATATTCAGTCGGTCGGCGAGGTTTTTCAGAGCGGAAATGACAGCGTAATCGCCCGCGTAAGTGTCGCCCTTCGGCTTGCGGATCTTCTGCAAAGTGTCGATGACGACGAGGTTGGTGTCGGGGTGTTCTTTGACGAAATCCTCGATCTGTTCGGTGAGACCTCCGCCGAGTCTGCCCGCTTTGGTCGCTTCATGAAACTTGGAAGGAATGACATCGCGTATCCCTCTCGCGCGCTGGATCAGTCTCGATTCGGGATCCTCCAGATCGAGATACAGAACCGTGCCTTGTTCGGTCGGATGATCGAGAAACTTCTCGCCCTCGGCGACAGAAAAACAGAGATCAAGCATGAGCCATGACTTGCCTTCCTTGCGCTTGCCCGCGACGATATTCAGCCCTCGGGGGAGCAATCCGTTGACAACAAAGCGGGCGGGTTTGACGGTTTTCTTCATCAATTCATCCCCGCTGACCGTCCTCAGCTTCTTGAACTTTTTTCGGTTTTGCGGAGCTTCCTGTCCGAGACCTGCGTCCGGCATCGGCTTGTTATACTCCCTGTGTACATAATACGTCCCGTCGTGATTCTTAAATGCGTCCCAATTCATTATGACCTTCCTCTCAAAAATAGAATATATGTACGAACCTTCCTATCTAAATATATCCTGTACCGAAGATAAACTACAAGAGAATACCTTCGCTACAGGATACTTTCATCTCTCAACCAACCTACATTCATTCGCTCAACTTGTATTCAGTTTTATTTCAGCTTATGAGTTACACATACCGCAACGCCCTGGATCTGCAGATCCTCGGGATAGATGTCAGGATAGGTTCCTTTATCCTCGTTGCAGGAGCGGAGGATATACCGTCCGTTATCCTTGATAAGTTGTTTCAAGTTGTTCTTGCCCTCATATAAAGCAACGACATAATCGCCGTCATTCGCGCCCTTTTGCTGTTTGACGGTGACGTAATCTCCGGGGTGGATACCTGCGTCGATCATAGATTCGCCCTTTGCGATCAGCGCAAAGAAGTTGCCTTTGCCGACGATACTCTCAGGCATACGGATGTACTCGATGACCGTCTCTTCCTCTTCCTGACCTTCACCGCAGGCGACATAACCGAGGACTTTCATATACCTTGAGGGGCTTTCCATACCCATCTCTGTTGTATTGATACTTCTTCGACCGTCATATTGAAGCACGCCGTTTTCGTTCATCTCTTTGAGGTAACGATGGACAGAAGAGAGAGGAACTCCCGTTCCTGCTACGATATCTCTGACAGAAGGATAGCGCATATTCTCAGCATAATACTGATTGATATATTCAACTATTCCGCTGTATCTTTCAGTTCTTTTCTTACCCATAAACTCACCTAACTAACAAAGCACACTTTGAAACAGAATGTTTTAACACCGAAAGAATAACATATTTGTAATCTGTTGTCAATAGCTTTGAAACAAAAAGTTCTATTTTTATTCAACTGATACCGGTTGCCTTGTTCTTTGTTAGGCTGCTCATTTTTTGATGAACTTTTTTCATAGAAAGACTTGCAATTTTGTGATATGTAAGGTAACATACGAACACCTCGAGAGAGGTAACGGGGTCCCCGACGCATCCCTATACGGTGGGGAGAGGACGAACGGCGACATGAGGTCAAGGCGCACCTACCGGATGCGCCTACCGAGTACAGCCGATGAGGACGAGCGACACACAATTTTTATTTTTGCTACACAACTACGAGGGCAGGGGCAGATGAATCATCAATCATCTGTCCCTGCCCATTGTACTCTTTCTGAATGATAACATGTAAAAAAGCCAAACAAATATCTGCTCACAACCCCTTCACAAATGCTCACAATCGTCTGTATTTCGCTTCGAATCATTCTTCGAGTCCCCGTTTATGGCAGAGGAAGAATATCTCAACGAACGCGAACAGCGGGGACGACTGATGTGTCATCCCCGCTACTGTGTATCTGCGTATATTTCTGTTGTCATCTTAACACTGAGCTTGAGGTTTTCAATATAAGCAACCTTTCTTAATTTTTCTTGGAATAGTATAATTTAATAATAGTGAAAATAACAAAGCTCTACTTTTTTTACCGAAAAAAGGTTGAAATCTTGTATAACGCAGTTTATAGTACAATTAGAATAGGATGCGTGGTATGAACGTTTATAGTTTTGGGAACTATATATTTGAATTAAGAAGAATAGCAGGACTGTCACAGACTGAATTATAATAAACTCAAACAATATTTTCGAAAGTGTTGTCAAAAGGAGTTTTAACGTTATGAAATCGATATTGATTAAAGATACCACCCGTGAGGAACGCGAGGAGATCGTGAAAAAGGCTCTGTGGGGGAGCTGCGGAGCGGAATGCGAGTTCTGCTCCGGTTGTGACAATCGTGGTGGTGGGAGGATCGAAGCTATCTATCAGCCATATATCGATGGGCTGAAGGAGATCGCCGAAATCAACGAGGAGTATACCACACCCTTTGTGAGATAACTGAGCAAAAAAACGAACGTTCGCCGAGGATCGATCCGATCCGGTGGACGTTTTTCTTTTGACAAACCATCGATTGATCAGAGTTACTTAGGTTTTTGACAGCTTTTTCCTCATATCTCTGAGATTTCCCGAGGTGAAACCCATCGGGCAGATGGTACACCACTGGCGCGGCGTGAACAGGACGCCGTTGAGGATAGCGAGTACAGTCGCAACCTCCATAAAGATCAATACCGCGCGTCCTAACGCAAATGCACCCTGCGGAATCAACAAAATCAGCATGACGGCAAATCCGCCCATCATCCCCGACCACAGCAACGGACGAAACCAGGGCTTCTCATACAGCTTCGGACGCGGCAAGCCAAGGTTGACGACGCTTCCGATCTTTCCGATCAGCGAACCGCGCGGACAGATGCGGGCGCAGTGCATTTTTCCTCTGCCGGACAGCGCAATAAGCACCGGAGAGAACATACAAACAAAACCGAACAGCCCAAACGGAGAATAAAAATTAGCTGCCGTCATCCATACGATCGTGATAATCCATGACCAATCCTGTATCGTCGGTATCCACCTTTTACCGTCTACGGTAATTCCCTTATGTTTTTTCATATATGATCTCCTCCTATAAAAAGTCAAGTAGTAATTAACTAACTTGCTGTAATTTATTCAGCATTTAACCACTAAATTGGGATTAAACGCTTCTTTCTTATTTAACATAGCAAAGACAATCCGAGCGACTTTCC
>Ga0256404_1006834_pt1 | contig 18503 bp, 17 predicted proteins | sample RumenRJG_01DNA_FD_185990 | JGI IMG/M metagenome (GOLD analysis project Ga0256404, IMG submission 185990) | Bovine rumen microbial communities from Lethbridge, Alberta, Canada - RJG_01 | ecosystem: Host-associated > Mammals > Digestive system > Stomach > Rumen | place: Canada: Alberta | collected...
TCCCATGATATCTTACTCCTTTCAGGTTTCGATTTGCCTTCAGAGTAATTATATCATCATTATATTCTCCGGTCGAGGGCTGGGAATGGTTGGCGCTTACCTTTGAACAGCTTTTGACCGCAGCCGTGCTGCACAAACTCTGTAAACTCGCCGCTTTCAAAAATGTGTGTGATCTGAGTTACTATACAGATAGTAATGTGCACCAACGAAAAAGAGCACCCTTTCGGATGCTCTCTGATTCTATTATGGGTAAAAATTTTCAAAGTGTATAGTTTTGCAGGACAATTAAAAATTGTTTGTAAGGACATTTATATTTAAGATTTCTAAGCCCGTAAAACTCTAAAAGATTATCAAAATAGCAAGCCCTCAAAAAGCTTGAAGGCTTGCACTGCGAGAGGTATTTTAGTATTATTCAAAAACATAGAGCTAGTTTTTATTTACGATGTCCTTGATAATTTGTGCCATTTGTTTATTGTTGAGTTGCTTGCGGAAGTGAACTTTATATCCGTCTTTGGAAAGCATATCAAAGAATACTTCTGCACATTCAATACGAGTAGCTTCTGAACCTCTAAGCTCAGATTTGTCTTCAACATCTTTCGTTTCGATTATTACATTAGCACCTTACCTTTGTGGGCAGGTTGCTGTGCGGTCATCGGGCTTGTCCCTCGCGCACTCTGTATAGGTGTCTTTCGACATCTTTATGATAGCATATCGGCGGCGGATTGTCAACACTCAACTGTCCAAAAAAGCGACTGACAAACAGAAAGCTTTATGCTATAATGATAGAGGAAGGACTCTCTGCTTTTACGAGATGTGTTTTTATGAATAACAGGCATCCCTAAAACAACTACTTGTTTCTCAAGAATATAGAGTGCGTCAATCAGCTATATTGCAGTATAATAGTGCAGATGTTATAATATAAAATGAGGTGACATATAAGAATGAATGAGAATAGCTTAACTAGAACAATAAAGAAATACGAACAAGATTTTATAAAATTCATGAGGATTGATTCCTTTCCAAACTATGAAATAGTTCCAAAGGAAGTCTCACTATCGATAGCTACATCACAAGGATTTGAGTCGCTTGCATCGTCTAAGTATGATTTTTCAAACTCTAAACACATACTAATAGTATCAAATAATCTTCCATTAAAAAGATATATAATTTTTCATGAATTCACTCACATTCTTGATACTGAACTGTATACTAAAAATGATAGGAAAAATCATATTGGTATTTCAGGTTATACAGAATATCATGCATCACAAATTGAATTGTTTGAGTTGTTAAAAGCAAACTCTATTGAAGATACCCTCTCTTTTTCTGTTTATAATAAAATTGATACAATTTCTGGAGAAAAGACCATTGTTCAGTATATGAATGACAAATTTCAGCATGCTGTAAGTCTGTTTAGCAGAAATGATTTCCCGGCAAATATAGAAACTCTACATGCGGCTTTAGGAGTATTATTTAACTACTGGGGTATTCGTTCTATTTGTAAATTGTATTCTACTGACTACAGTTCCCAAGAGAATAATCAAGCATTTTTAAAGTATATCCCTCAGACAAATTTCATTCTATTGAATAATATGATGACAGGCTGGGTTGACAATACTACGATTAATCTAAGCATTCCCTTTTATTTCAATGCTGTTTTCTCGATAATAAAAAAGTATAATCTCAAATAAAACAGTATAAGAGCACCCTTTTTCTATTGCGAGTGTAAAGCGTTTTCAAGATGCAAAAATCTCCGTGTGTTATTCCTATTCCGTGTTTTGTTCATTTTATTATGTGCTCATAATTATATCTCAGCAGTTGCGAGATACTTCTATTGACATATAAAAATGACTAAAGCCATAATAATACACTTGAATTCCAAATAGATATATGATATAATGTAATAAATCATTTACCTATATGCATGGGAGGGATACTATTGGAACCAAAGAGCATTAACGCTTTGATGGCTGTTATGCGTAATGATAAAGGAATATCCATAAACGGAAGTTTACAAAAAAAGAAATTGAGATATATGGGCTATTTTCATGGATATAAAGGCTATAGATACTGTAACAGTCCTTCATCATTGTTCCCATTTTCAGATTTCAATGAACTCCAATCAGTTTACGAATTTGATATGAGGATCAAAGCCATTATGTATCCTCAAATCATGTTCTTAGAGACGACCTTAAAGAATTTCGCACTTGAAGTAATATTGAAATTGAGCAATAGCGATAGATTCGCTGAAGCATACGCTCAGTTGCTGAATGATTATCGTTCCCATCCTGTAAACAGTGATCCATACAAGACAGCTATACGAAAACGAATGGATCTCAGAAACAAGGTCTATAGTATTATCTCACGTGATTATGGCAGAAACAACATCGTAAACCATTACTATGATCGAGACAGACAAGTGCCTATATGGGCTATTTTCGAACTGATAAGCTTAGGAGAGTTTGGTAATTTAATCGCATGTCTTAACAGCCAGGCTAGGGCTGATATTTCACGTTCCGTTGGAATAAGAACAAATGCCGATCCCAATGGCAGAATGGTTCAAATGATTGTCTTTACTTTGAAAGACCTCAGAAATGCTGTAGCCCATAACAATACAGTATTTGATACCAGATTCAAAACCGGCAGTGTAAACCAACGCATCGCAAGATATATCGAATCAGAAACCAATATAAGGAACATCAATTTTGAAACCATTGTCGATTATGTTATCCTGATCTCATTTGTTATGAAATTACTTGACAGGAACAAGACGGATATAATGTCGTTTATCAAACAATTTGAAGATGCGTGTGAAACGCTGCGAAGCTCAGTTCCTACGTGCATTTTTAATCGTATTATACATACCGATACAAGGGGTAAACTCGCTGGCCTAAAAAACTTTTTGTAAATTTTCATTTGCATCTTGCATTATTTGATATGATGTGATATAATATAATATAGAAAAGCGGCTGATGTCTGCGGACTAAGCCTAAGGGAGTCGGATGCGTCTGGCTCTCTTTTTATTTTGCGATATACCAGTCTGTGCTTTTTGTTCAAAGATTTGTTACTGTTTCGCAATAACATACGATCGTCGGGTTGTTTGAAAACCGGCTTGGGGAAAGCATTTTCAAGTTTAATATTTTAGGAGTCACTATTCAGCCAAAATTCTCACCCCAGGGCACTAAAAGGGCACTATTTCCTCGAAACCTACATAAAATCAGCACAGGTTAGTATAAGTGTTTTTCTGCAAATCGCCAATCACTCGAGATTACTTGAAATCAGCACAGTTTAATATAGTCATATACTCGCCCTCATAACCCGAAGGTCGTAGGTTCAAATCCTACTCCCGCAACCAGTGCACAGCGTGCACCACGCTTGACCCTCGCACAGAGATGTGCGAGGGCTTTTTTATGTGTATTTGCTCGGGGTCATCCTTTGATATGACTTTTAAGTTCTGCGCCGTTTGAGACAACTCAAGCGGCGTTGTTTTTGTCTTAAAAAGCGGTTTGTGGACTATTTGTGGACTACAGCCGTTTTTTTAGTTCATCGGCATATCAGCCATAGCCTTCATCTGGTCTCTGCGGGCGTAGATCACATCGGTCACTATGACTAGGTAAACTTTTCTACATAGCTTTTTTACGGTTGACTTTGTACTTGTAAAATGGTATAATACATTTATATTATCATCTGGTCGTCAGGTGCAGGGATCATCTTTTTGTTTTGATCGTGCTGATAAGACCTATAACCGGAAACATTTTCCCGAATCTTTCATCAAGGAGGAGAAACATGAATGAAGGTGAGAGCAATTTGACGATCTCCGCTTATCTGTCAGAACATTGGGGGCTGGTAGTGCTTCTGCTCGGTATGTTTATCGTTCTTCGTTCGGATGTTCATCTGGGAAAAAGAATGATCTTCCGCATTGCCGTAACGAATGTAATGATATTTCTGTACTCTGTTTCCTGCTATATAGAAACTTATCTGGGTAATCAGACAGAATACACGATAGTAAGACCGATCCTCAGCGCAACAAATTACAGCCTTATCACATTTATACTTGTAAACATCATAATGATCGTATATCCTATGCATAAAGTATATCTGTATATTCCTGCGATATTGAATGCGGTACTGTGTTTCATATCTGTCCCGACAGGTATCGTCTTTACCATTAACCGCGATAATCATTTCCTGCGCGGGACGCTTGGCTATCTGACATACTTTATAGACGCTTTGTACATGGCTTATCTGATATTCAATGTGTTCAGGACCAGCAAGGTCCAGAAAGAGGATTTCAGTCTGATCCTGTTCATGTCCGTCACTTCGGTGCTGTGTCTTGTTCTTCCTTTGTTTGTGGCTAATCCAGAGCATTGGTTCAATATGACGATCGCTGTTGAGATAACGCTGTATTATGTTTTTCTGCTTCAGCAGTACACAAAACGCGATCCTCTGACTAAGCTTCTGAATCGTCAGAGCTATTACTCGGATTCGGAAAAGTTCGCATCTTCTGTTACGGCAGTCATCACAATGGATATGAACGGCTTGAAAGAGATCAATGACAACAAAGGTCACATTGAAGGCGATAAGGCTCTGAAAGCTCTTGCCGATTGCATCTGGAAGGCAGCAAATCACGGGCAGAGGGTTTATCGTATCGGCGGTGATGAATTTGTTGTTCTTTGCATTTCAAATGCCGAAACCGAGGTAAATTCTATTGTTGAGCGTATCCGCATGGAAGTGGCTAAAACGCCATATACCTGTTCTATCGGCTATGCTTTTCGGTCTGAGGGCAGTACGATAGAAAAGCTGTATAATCTTGCAGATGAAGTGCTTTATGAGGAAAAGAAACAGTTCTATCTTCAGAGGGGAAAGCACATATGGAAATAATAGATAAGCTGCATAAAACGGTGCGGAAGTTTTTCCGTACCGTTTTTTTCTGCTTCTTTGCGCTGTTTTTTCGAGATCTCGGACTGAAGCTTCACCAGCTCTGCTTCGATTTTGATAAGGAATGCATTTCTGATATCGTCGGCAAAGAGCTGCTGGTTTCCAATGCGGAAAGCAGTACCGCTGCCATGCTCGCAGAATGCCCGAGGCAGTAGGTATGCACCTCGTTCTTAACGCCCTGCATGATGTCATATATCGCCTGTCCTGCGATGACCTCACCTCCGCCCGAGTCCTCTTTTTTGAAGAGGGCTTGGGGGTGTGCGCTCTGAAACAGCTTATTTCACCAGTTAATATGCTTTTTTACTCTGATGTTCGGATATGGTTAGAGGGTGCTGCGGTTGCAACACCCCCTATTTGTATCATAGGAAAATGTACTTGAAAATATGAAGAAAACCGCATACAAAAGCGCCTAAAAAATTGACTTTGATTGAAAGATATGCTATAATATGAACAAATTAACTTCAAGAACTAAAATACCGTGGTTTTTATTATCCGTAGAGTAACGCATTCGTCATCAAACCGTCACCGAGTGAAAGTAGAGGATAAAGACAAATGATCAAAAAACTAAAAGAGAATGCCGCAATACTCGGACTGATCTTTTCCATAGTGTCTGCTGTATTCATCATAGTGCTCAGCATCATGTTCTTCACTGAACAGAGGCTGAAGAACCGCCTGTTCGATGCCGGCGTGGATTCAGTGGGTTCGCTTTTCTGTGCGGCGCTGTTTTTCGGATGTATGAAGCAGGACGGCAACGGAATAGGTAATCTGAGAAGTCTGATCGTGCTGGTGAGTACCAACTTTGCAGTCAATGAAGCGATATGCTATACGGTCAGCGTGCCGGAACAAAGCACGATATGTTTCACCCTCTGCCTGATCAGCAAACTGCTCGACCTTGTGATGATATATCTTTTCTACTCCTATGTAAAAACTACACTGGGTTTCAAGGGGAAACTTGCAAAGCTGTCTGAAAAGATCATTCCTGTTTTGATGCTGTTTGAAACGCTTGTTATCCTATCAAACATTTTCTTTTCGACCACGTTCTATCTGGATCCTGACGGAATGTATCATTCGGCTGCGCTTTTCTGGGCAGAGGATATTTACCTTGCCGTGACCTCGGTTCTTACGGCTATTATGATAATCATGAGCCATAATCCTCGCAATCAAAAGGTTGCAGCGCTTACGTTCATTCTGTTCCCGCTGATCGAGTATGTGTTGATGGAAGGTAAGTTCGGTAATGCCGCTCAGTACGGGATGGTACTGATGTCGCTGATCATTATGTACTGCATCATATTTATTGAAAAGAGCAAAATGCTGGCATCAACACAGACCGATCTGCTCATTGCGTCAAAGATACAGGCGGATGCACTGCCTCCCACGGCACCTGCTTTTGAAGATTTCCCACAGTTGATCCTACGAGGCAGTATGAATACCGCAAAAGAAGTTGGCGGTGACTTCTACGACTATTTCCCCATTGACGAAAACCGCATCTGCTTTCTGATCGCCGATGTATCTGGCAAAGGAACTCCCGCCGCGCTGTTTATGATGACGTCCAAGACTATGATAAAGGACTACGCAATGACCAAAGACACTACATCGGAGATATTCAACGCCGTCAACGCACGGCTGTGTGAGCACAACGACGAGGGAATGTTCGCTACTGCGTGGATCGGTATCCTCGACACACGAACTATGACGCTTCAGTACACCAATGCAGGACACAATTACCCGATACTTCTGCGCAAAGGTCAGCCATGCGAGCTGATAGAGAGTGTTCACGGACTTTTCCTTGGCGGAATGGAGTTCACAAGATATAAGCAGGACGAGATAACGCTCGAACCGGGCGACCGTCTGCTTTTGTACACCGACGGTGTCACCGAAGCACACGACCGTGACAATACGCTCTACGGTACCGAACGTCTTGTAAAAATATTGGAGAGTACCGGCGATGAACCGGGAGAAAAGGCGCTTGAGAGCATCCTTGGTGATATCAGCGTGTTCGCTGAGGGAGTTCCCCAGTTTGACGATATTACAATGGTCGTTCTGACCATCAAAGAATAAACTGACAGCACAAATAACAATGACCCATATCACAAAAACAGATCTTGAACCATATAACACATAAGGAAGGAATCTTCATTATGAATGGATTTTGTGAACGAAAATTCCGTTCTATGCTTTTGTCGGGCATTTTCACAAAAGCAGTCATGTACATCATGCTCCTTTGCGACAGCATCATCGCAGGATATTTTGTCGGCAAATCGGGAGTCGCGGCGATCAATGCGATCACGCCCATAACTGGTATCGTGACCTTTTTCGGAGACCTTTGCTCGACAGGAGTGGGAATAGTCTATTCAAGAGAAGTCGGGGCGATGAAAAAGAAGCGTGCCGACGAGATCTTCGGTCAGGGACTGATCGTCAGCCTCTCGATCGGGCTGGTATCTGCGCTCGCTATCTTTCTTATGCAGGACGTTTATTTCAGCATAAACGGAGTCTCGGGGGAGATACGCGACCAGGCGCTGAAATACTATATGCTCACTCCGATCAACGCCCTGCTGACTATCGTCATTTTCTATCTCGAACAGATGGTTTACAGCGATGGGGACGAGCTGTGCAACAATATCTGCTACGCTTTCCAGATCGGCGGCAACATCGTCTGCTCCATCATTCTTGCAAAGTTTATGGGAATGACAGGCATCATACTTGGCTCTATCATCGGTAATTCCTTCGGCATTCTTGCCTGCATCTGGCATTTCCTGCGCAAGGGGAACACTCTGCGTTTTGTGTGGCATTTTTCGATCAAGGACTTTTTTATGACCTCACGCTACAGCATAGTCGATTCCTCGGTTTATCTGTGCTGGGCGCTTATGGACTACGTCCTTATCGGATTTGTGTCAAATAATTACGGCGATACAGGGCTTATCACACTCGCAGTAGTCGTCAGTCTGATCGAGTTCGGTGTTGTCCTTGACGGTGTCGGAATGGCGATGCAGCCGCTTATCGGCACCTATTTCGGCGAAAAGAACCCGTGCCTGATAAAAAGAGTTATGAAGTCCGCAGCAAAAGCAGCGGTTATTCAGGGCGTGGCAGCGACCGCGCTGATATGTATTTTTGCAAAGCAGTTCTGCGCCCTTTTCGGCATCACGGGCGGCGCGGCGCTTGCACCGTCAATAACTGCGATACGCATCGTGTCGCTGGGATTTACCTTTGTCAGCACCGTTTCCCTTATGACCTCCTACTATATGCTTATCGACCGCATCAAAATGGCGACCTGCTTTGCCTGTCTGCAAAACGGCGCGCTGTATATGGGGCTCCCTATCGCGGGCGGTATTATCTTTGGTATGAAAGGTATGTGGGCAGGCTTTGTCATTTCGCCGCTTTTGACGCTGATAACAGCGCTGATCTTCGTATACCTGCGCTTTGGAAAAGACGATTTCCCGTTTCTTCTGAAGGATATGGGGACCGAGATCGTCGTGATGGACGACAAGCTGACAGCCGAAAGCGCGGGCAAGCTCTCAAGGCAAGTGAATGACGCTTTGCTCTCCCACGGCTGTCACGAGCAGGAAGCGCGGCGTGCTTCGCTCTTTGCCGAAGAGATAGGCCTGACCGTTTTGGAAAAGAACAAGCAGGAAAAAAAGCCTGTTCTGATCGAGTTCTCACTTTTCTTTGAAGAAGACTCCGTCCTTATCATCGAGCGCGACTCGGGAAAGCTGTTTGACATCACCGATCCCGATCTTCGGATAGACGGCTTGAGCAGTATGATAATCAGCGGATTGATGGAATCGCAGAAGGAAAAAGCGTATCTTGTGACCACCGGGTACAACCGCAATATCATCCGATTCCATCGTGAAGAAAAAGTCTGCACGGAGACATAAGAATGTATATTATCATTTATGATTTCGGTACCAGCAGCTTAAAGACCTGCCTCTTTGACGTAGGTGAGAAGATCACCGTTGCGGCGTCATCAAACGCTTCCTATGGACTCTACATTCTCGAAAACGGCGGTGCCGAGCAGGATACACAGCAGTGGTGGCAGGCGATCTGCAAAACAACAAAAGAGCTGTTTGATCAAACACAGATCAAACCCGAAGAGGTGTCCGGTCTCGCCTTTTGTGCACAGATGCAGGGTGTTGTCCTCGTTGACAGCGATGGACAGGCACTTCGCAGGGCGATGTGCTATATGGACTGCCGTGGTGTGCGTGAGTATAGCGAATGTATGGGCAAGGGGATCATTAAAGTCTCAGGATGCAGTCTTTACAAGCTGCTTCGTAACCTGCGTGTCAATTACGCAGGCTCGACCAGCGTAAAGGATCCCGTATGGAAATACAAGTGGGTCGAAAACAATGAACCGGAGATATTCGCAAAGGTCGATAAATGGCTGGACGTGAACGACTATCTCGTTTCCCGCTGTACAGGTAAGATCATAAGGACAGCGGATTCAGCCTTTGCTACGTTCCTCTACGATACCCGCAAGGGCAAGGAGGGCTGGAATAAAGGACTTGTTAAAATGTACAAGGTCAGACCCGAGCATTTGCCGCCGATCATCGACTGCACCGATCTTGTAGGAGGACTGACCGCTGAAGCGGCTCACGATCTCGGACTGAAAGAGGGAACTCCGGTTTTCGGCGGAGGCGGCGACACTACCTTTGTTAATATCGGTGCGGGATGCGTGACGCCGGGCGATACGCATATCTACGTCGGGACGTCAGGCTGGGTATCGACCTGCCTCGACTACCAGACGGTCGATATAAACGCAATGATCACAGGAGTGCTGTCGGCTAATCACGGGTATTTCAACTATTACGCCGAGTTGGAAACAGCGGGGAAGTGTTACGAATGGGTCAAGAACCACCTCGCTCTTGATGAGATCAATATTTATCTCAAGGAAAACAAAATCACAAGCAATTTTGAAAGCGAGTTCACCAGTCTGTACGATTATATGTCTTCCGAGGTCTGCAAAGTGCCGGCAGGTGCTAACGGAGTGATCTTTACCCCATGGCTCCATGGCAACCGCTGTCCTTTTGAGGATCCGAATGCCGCAGGAATGTTTTTCAACATCAGGATCGACACAGGAAAGCGGGATATGATCCGTGCAGTACTTGAGGGGATCTGTTATCATCTGCGCTGGCTGCTCGAATGCGAAGCGAAAAAGGTGAAAACGTCCGATGTGATACGCTTTGTGGGAGGAGGATCGCTTTCACCTGTAATCTGCCAGATGCTCGCCGATATCACGGGCAGAACGATAGAAACTGTCGATAATCCCCAGGAAGTCGGCGCAATGGGCTGCGCGATAGTTGTTGCAGCTGGACTGACCGGAGAGGACGTGAACGATGTTAGCCGCCGCCTTGTGAAAGCAAATCACAGCTATCTTCCGGATCCGGAAAATAAAGAAATATACGAGCGCAACTATAAAGTTTTCAAAGATCTTTACAGATCCAATGCTGCGAATTTCAGGCATCTGAACGCCTGACAGGAGACAGATAAGATCCGTATTATCAACAATGGTCTTTAAGATAAATAAAGAGGAGGAATTATACTATGGCATTGAATCTGACGACTAAAAAGGAGGATGCTTGCATCACTGTGTCTCTTGACGGAGAACTCAACACTATGACCGCACCCGAACTCAAGGAACTTCTCGATGAGATCCTTCCGCAGACGAACACTCTGCGTTTTGATTTTGCATTGTGCGATTTTGTTTCATCCGCAGGACTTCGTATCCTGCTCAATACTTACAAGAGCCTGAAAGCGAAAAAAGGCTCGATGGAGATCCTGAACGTCGGCCCGACTTTCAGCGAGGTACTCAACATCACCGGTCTCGACTCCGTGTTTGAAATAAAATGATAAGCGTTTCACTGAAGGTGAGATTATGAATGTATATGATTTTGACGGCACGATCTATTACCCGGATTGCGCCATCGGATTTGCGCTTTGGTGTATGAACCGGCACCCGTCTTTGTGGTTCACATTCTTCCCTAAAGCGTTGAAAAGTATGATCGGACACAAACGTGGTAAAGTTCCCCGCTATGTTATGGAGCGTACATTTTTCAGCTTCCTTTGCAAAGTCGACGACTTCGATAAGCAGATCGAGAAATTCTGGGATAAGCACGAGAAGCGCATCTCTGCCTGGTATCTCGCTCAGAAAAGACCTGACGATCTAATTATCAGTGCATCGCCCAAGTGCATCATCGAACCGATCGCAAGACGCCTCGGTGTCAACTGTGTTGCATCTGATTACGACCGTGAGGTCGGCGCATTCGTGGATAACCTGATGTACGCGCGGGAAAAAGCGGCTTATATTTTTGACCATGGCTTCCCTGAGATCGAGAATTTCTATTCGGATTCCCTTGCGGACACGCCGCTGGCACTTTGTGCGGAAGAGGCGCACCTTATCACCAATAAGGCGCAAAAGGTGAACGATTGGCCGGAACTCGACGATGAGACACTCAAAAAAGTGCATGAAAAGATCGACTCGGGATGGTCTGTCCACCTATGATCTGTTTGCTGGTGATATAAATGGTGAAAGCATAAGAGAAACAGTTCAAAACAGAACACAAAAAAAGGGGCTGTTGCAGCCCCAACAAAGAAAAAGAGCCTGGCACAGACCTGAAAGGTAGTGCCAAGCTCTTCTTTTTGTGGTATAATATAATTGCAAAAACCATTAAACCAACGAAAGGATTGTTCCACAAAAATGAGAAATTGTCAAGTGCGTCTTAACATGAATTATGAGTGGACTTGTCAAGAAAAGTGCAGTCATAAAATACCCAAAATCTTGGATAGGCAGATATCATGCAGCATGATGAGTAAGCTGCTTTGAAGTTCTTAGTGCCACAGGTGGGAGACCGCAATCAGAACTGAGTTCCTTTTGCTGGGACTTGCATACAACATAAAGAAGCTTTTTGCTAAGATCTCAGAAAACCGGCTTAGAATTTCTCTTTTTGAACTGAAAACGGCATAAAAACCAGCAGAACATAACACCCCCCGAGTCCTCTTTTTTGAAGAGGGCTTGGGGGTGTGCGCTCTGAAACAGCTTATTTCACCAGTTAATATGCTTTTTTACTCTGATGTTCGGATATGGTTAGAGGGTGCTGCGGTTGCAACACCCCCATAGTTTTTATCATACTCTTGCTTTTGCTATCTTTTCAGCGTGTTTATGCTTTTGATCGCTCACTGTATATAATTGTGAAGTTACCGTCTGCAAATATCCGTGACAGATCACATTACCGGATCGGCACTGCAGGGTGCTTTGTTCAAAGGTATGTCATTTATTATCCTTGATGTGCTGTACAAGATTGATCGAGAAGCCTGAGGGGGCTATCATCAGTGCAGACTTTGAACTGTCCCTCTCTACGATATGATCTCCGTAGTAATTCCTGAAGCCGTGTGAAACGAGCAGATCATAGGCTTGTTCAAAGTTATCCACATTCATACGGATAGAGGCGATATCCTGCGGCAGGTCAGCATTCGGAACGGAAATATCAACAGCAAATCCGTTATTATCCTTCATGCGGATACCCGTAACATCCAGTTCACCTATTCCCTTAGGGCTATGTCTTTTCTCAAAGCCAAGCTCCTCAAAGAGCTTTACAAGCGGCTGTGCATCTTTGGTTATGATCTGCGGATTGAAAGTCGTTATCTTCATCTTGTTTTTCTCGCTTTCTCATTCCTTGATATGCTGGCAAAGGTCGAATGCAAAGCCCGAAGGCGATTTCATCATGCACGACTTGTTGGTCTTTGTATCTACTGTGCTGTCACCTCTTGGGTTGGTAAAGCCCTTTGATTTGAGAAATTCGTAAGCCTCCTCGAAATTATCCACATTCATACGGATAATGGTCATATCCTGCGGCATATTCTTCAAGTCGGCAATATCTATGCAGGAACCGTTAGCGTCCTTCATTCTGGTACAGGTCACCGTACCCGTTCCGATATCGACGGTCGGAGCGTGGCGCTTTTCAAAGCCGAGTTCCTCAAAAAGCCTGATGTTTTCCTCTGCGCTTGCTGTAAGTATCATGGGGTTGAATGTTGTGATCTTCATAAACAGATCCTCCTTGTTTTTATTCAAGCCGCATTTTCTGCGGCAAAGTTACTTCGTCAGAAGCCGAGTGTGTTCAGCTTGCCTGTAAGCTGCTCTATCTTTTCGATGCAGCGGTCTGCGGTCTTTCTGTCATCACCGCCGGGCACGCCTTTTTTGTGCAGCTTGCAAAGCAGCCTTATATAACAGATGAGCGAGGCTTTTTCGACAACATCTTTCTGTATGCTTTCATCCTGCGTACCCAGATAGTATTTCAGGAAAAAGCCGAAGAACCTCTCGGATGTCTCGTAGGAAAAGCCCATGAATTCTTCGACAACGCCCGGATCGTCCTCACCGAGCACGACATAGAAATAGTAAAGGTCAGCTATCTCTGCAAGCGGGCTGCCCGTCGAAACTCTGTCCATATCTATCAGAAGCGGCTCGGAATCCTGCAAAAAGACATTGCCCGTATGGAAATCGCCGTGAACGAGATTATCTGTTTCGGGGAGAGTGTCAATGAGCTGTCGGCACCTTTGCGCAAGCTGTTCGTTTTCAAGTGCAATGCCGCCGTCGATATACTTATGCAGTCTTTTTTTGACCTTCGGGAAGCCGTCCTCCTCGCCGACCGTTATCGACTGTATCAGGCAGGCAAGGTCAGCCATTATCTTTGCGTATGTTTCGACCTGTCCGGGTGAGCGTGCGATAAAGCTCGAAACAGGCTCCGAATCGACCAGTTCGAACATAGCGCCGTACCTGTCGCCGACAGAGACTATACCGAACGAGATAGCCGTCGGGATACCGAGAATGAAAGCCTTTCTGCTCAGGTCTATCTCCTGCTCGACATCGTGATAGGTGTTGTTCTGATTGAACACCTTGATCACAAGCTCGTCGTTGTAGCGGTAGACCTCGCCCTTTGCACCGTGTCCGAGTTGCTTGCAGCCGTCGATGCTGACCTCTTTGTACTTTTTGTACCGTGCCTTTTCACTGTCGAAAGAACCAGGCCAGATAAAATTGATATGCTTGATAAACTCCTTGAAGGCTCCTGTTTTATTGAGCGAAAGCTCGACCATCTCTGCAACGCTCTGATAGTACCAGTGCTGCATCTCGGGATCGTGCTGGTGAAGCGTCTGCCATATCGCCTCGCCTTTCTCGGAATACTCGCCCGCAAGCGATCTGATGTTTGCGAGCTTGTCCGCAAGCCACAGCATCTTAACGCCGATGTCGGTGCTGTTTTTCAGCACCAGCAGAGACTCCTCCTTGCGTCGTTTCCAAGTTGCACTTCGCTCCTCGGCGGGATACTCGTTCTCCGATTCGGACGATACGAGCAGCGCTACCCTTTCACCGAAACGCTTTTGTATCTCCTCAAGCGTTCCGTCGGTGTCCTCGACGATATCGTGCAGTATACCTGCTGTGATTATTTCCTCGTCATCGGTCATGGTCGAAAGTATCTGTGCGACCTCCATCGGATGCAGGATAAACGGGATACCGCTGAATTTGCGCACCATGCCCTGATGCATGACCGTTGCGTATATTATTGCTTTTTCAAGCTTGTTCATCATAGTATTGCCTTTCCTTTTGCTCCGGCTTGCCATAATCGCTTGACATTCATCAAAAAACCTTGTTACAACTATATCACGAATTCATACAAAAGTCAACACTTATTATATATAATTTTAACATTTTACAAATCGAACGTTGTTAAAGTTTTGTTCAAAAATAACCGTCAAATTTTCCGCATCTTGAATCAAAACCACCCGTTAAACGGGTGGTTTTGATTCTTATGCCATCTCTCTCCTGAGTACGATGTCGGCAATTGTCTCTGCCGATTCCTGATCCGACTCCTTCATAATATGTGAGTAGATATCAAGGGTTGTCGAGATTTTTGCATGACCGAGCCTCTTGCTTATCGAGGCTATGTCCATATTGCCGTGCAGCAGCAGACTCGCCATTGTATGCCTAAATGCGTGAGAGTTTATATGTCCAAGTCCGTGCCTTTGAGCAAATGACCGCAGCCATTGGTTTACAGTGTCCGGGTGCATGGGCTTTCCCTCGTTGCCCGATTTATCCTGGAAGAACAGGAACCCTGTGTTATGCCAACGTGAACCGTATGCTGTGCTTGTGGTGATGTACCATTTGCGGTATTCTCTCAAAAGCTGCATTGTTTCCTGCGGCAAGGTAATGTACCTTTCCGACTCCTCGGTCTTGGTGGTATCCTCATATATTCCTCTATCTGTTGTGTGAGATAGTTTCGCAAACCTCCCGTTTACGCTGCTATCTCCATTTTCTTATTTGTCAAAAAGACAACTCCTTAAAAAAAAGAAAAGTTCCCTTTGCTTGCCTGCATTATAACATACCCGCACATCTTTTCCAAGCCCTTATTTCAGGCACTTTGCCGCATAAAAACTTAAAATCTGCAAATTGTGTTGAAATCCTTCAGCTTTTGTGATATACTGATTAAAACGTTGTGCCTGCACGACAGGCGCAGCGACTGACTGCAAGGGGAGCGTGCCTATGAACAAGCGCAGCAAAAGAAGGATAGCCGTCATAATGACTGTCTGGCTGTCTGTAATAATCATCGCAGCGTACGCAGTGTCTGCCGTGCTGACTTATATCTCGCTGAGCAAGCGTGCCGAGCAGCAGACACTCAATCTCATTGAGCAGAACGTTGAAGACGTCACCAACGACATCAGTGAGGTGTCCGAGGTCGTGGCTACTGTGGCTGCTGAGCAATGGGTAAAGGATACCATCAAGACTTCTGTCGATATCGAGAAAAAGATCGACTATAACGGCTTTGTCGGGTATTGCGCAGAGAATTCTCTTGAAATAAACGTCGTCAATAAAGACGGCAAGATCGTTATTTCGTCAGACGAGTCGCAAATGGGCAAAAACATCAGCGAGATCGAAAAGTTTGCCGGGTTTGACTGCCTGCTCGGCACAGACCGGAAAGAGTATTCAAAACAGCTCGATTTTTCCAAGCACAGCGATACCGACCACGTCCTCTACGGCGCACATACCTTTGATGACGGCAGCGGATTTCTTATGATAGGTTTGACCAAGAAGACCTTCTTTGAGGATTTCGCCCTGCAGGCTAAGTATTCCTGCACCAACCGCCGTATCGGTGAAAAAGGCTACCTTCTCGTGTGCGACGATGACCTCGAGATAATCAACAGCTACCATAATGAGCACGACGGCAAAAAGCTCTCGGAAATGGGCATACAGATCGACACCGACAAGGAGTATTCCTATAAGACCGATAAAATGAAAGTCGATGGCACGTCCTGCTATGTCACCATCAACGAGACCGGCAGAAACATCTATATCATCGGCGTTTTCCCTGTCAGCGAGGCTGTCTCGGGCGCCAGAACGATGATGTTCGCATCAATACTTGTCGAGCTTGCTATCTTTGCGATACTGTTCGTTACACTGTTTATCCTCATCAGAAAGCTCATTGTCAGAAATCTCGTCAGGGTCAACGATTCGCTCGCCGCTATCACAGACGGCAACCTCGACGAGAAAATAGATGTGCGTGAAACGTTTGAGTTCGACCAGCTTTCCGACGACATCAACGCAACCGTCGATAAGCTGAAAGATTATATCGCCGATGCCGAGGCACGCATAGATGCCGACCTCGCCGTTGCTAAGGCGATACAAAGCTCGGCTCTGCCGACCATCTTTCCGCCGTTCCCCGAGTATAAACAGTTTGAGCTGTTTGCTGCAATGTCACCTGCCAAGCAGGTCGGCGGCGACTTTTACGATTTTTATATGCTCGGCGCAGATACCCTTGGATTTCTCATCGCCGATGTCTCGGGCAAGAGTATCCCCGGCGCAATGTTCATGATGACTGCCAAGACCGTTATCAAGAGCCTCGCCGAAAGCGGACTTTCACCTGCCGAGGTGTTCGATGCCGCCAATAAAAAGCTCTGCGAGGGAAACGATGCCGGAATGTTCGTCACCGCATGGATGGGCTGCCTCAACATCAGAACGGGCGAGGTGCGCATCGCAAACGCAGGACATAATCCGCCTATGCTCATTCGTGACGGCAAAGCCGAAAAGGTCAGGATCCGCCCGGATCTTGTCCTCGCAGGTTTTGAACTAACAGCCTATAAAGAGCATTCCCTGCAATTGCAAAAAGGCGATGTGCTTTACCTGTACACCGACGGCGTCACCGAGGCAATGAATACCGCCTACGAGCTTTACGGCGATGCACGCCTCGAACAACTGCTGTCATTCGGCGAGAACTATCCCGAACCATCGGGTGAAAACGGCATCACCGAACCTGTCTGCTCTATCGTCGCAGCTGACATCGCAAAGTTCACCGCAGGCGCAGAGCAGTCTGATGACATCACTATGCTCTGCATCAGATATCTCGGTAATGACTGAATCGCTCAAACTTAAAAGGACCCCGTTATTGAACCGCCCCGCATTGTGCGTACAGCACAAAAAGCCCTATGGTATATTAAATCAAGCTACGAACTGGCTTCGCAATTCAAGCGGAGTCAGTTTTGTTTTGAGTTGAATACGCTGATGCTGTACTTGTCTTTGTGACGATAGATCACTCGATACTTTACCTCTGCTATCACTTTCTTCCTGTAAGCGAGAGAAAATCCCGCATAAGCTCGTTTTCCATTTCAAGAGCCTTGATCTTAGCGTCCTTGCGTGACATTTCATACTGCAATTGCGCTATTTTGCTCAATTGCTGTACCGATGGCGGTAATTCTGTCCCATCTTTTCGTGGCCTGCCTTTTGGTTTGATCTCGATTCCTGCGGCGAGCTTACGCTCTTTTCTGTGATAACGTTCTATGAACTTTTTCACTTGTTTTTGCGTAAAACCAAGCTGTTCTCCAATTTCTTTATGGGTCAGCTCTGACATACTGTTTCACGCACTTGCTGTTTTTCTATCATCTTTTATTCACAATATGGTTATAACATTTAACTTGTAAGGGATGATGCCTTAAATTCTATGGGGAGAGAAAATACAATGCACAGACTATTATCATTCACGCTCGTTATCGTGATGCTGATCGGGCTTACGGCTTGCAGCGACAAAAATGCGAGTGACACAGACAAGAAAAAACAGGCGCAGGCATCGGTGCTTGTCAGCAAGATGACCGAGGCAGAGAAATAGCGAACATCTATCCACAAGCTGACGCTGCTTGATAAGCCGAAAGAGGAACAGGACACTGTGTTGATGTCAATGCGTTTATTATTCAGTATTTTGCACAGCAGGACGGACCGCTCGAATTCATGGCTCCTGACGCATCCGATCGATAGTTTTCAGCGATAATACGCTTAAAGCATTATATCCTTGCAATCCAAGCCAGACGATTCAAAGGCTGCAGTTTTGAGGTGGTATTTTCCATATCAGTCTGATAAAACGGCTGACAAATGGAAAAAAGTATGGTATAATAAATATGAGCAAGTACGACCTGATAAGGAGCTTCCTGTAGAAAATAAAATATGAAGGTTGCAAAAAAGAACACCTCGATGTAGAATGTAAATACTGACGAAGCAAAAGTTAGTAATACAAACTACAGGAAGGTGCTCTAATATGAATTAT
>Ga0256404_1006835_pt1 | contig 18503 bp, 18 predicted proteins | sample RumenRJG_01DNA_FD_185990 | JGI IMG/M metagenome (GOLD analysis project Ga0256404, IMG submission 185990) | Bovine rumen microbial communities from Lethbridge, Alberta, Canada - RJG_01 | ecosystem: Host-associated > Mammals > Digestive system > Stomach > Rumen | place: Canada: Alberta | collected...
CCGCTCTTGCGCGGGTTGCTCGACTTGTCCTGTCGCAGGTAGTACTGATAAGGAATCTTTTTTGTTGCCATAATTGCTTTGAATTTTTAGTTAAACATCGGTTTTTTGCTTTTTGTCGCCCTCCCGGCAGGTCGGTCATCTTGTGCCACATCGGCGGCCATCTTGTGCCACATTGAGGGCCATCTTGTGCCACATCCGTGCCTACGTTCTTACATCACCATCGTTCCGGACCGTTGGTAGGTGTATCGGTTGATTGACAATACAAAGGTACGAAAAATATCCTTTCCCTCCAAATTATATTTGTAAAAGTTTTTGAATATTTTTATTTTATGCATCGAGGGGGCAGAATCTTACAATCTTACAACCTTACAACCTTACAAGATGCGCTTCCGTAGGTTGCAAGAAAGTGCTAATAATAATATAATATATATATTATATTATTATTAGACCATAACACCGCCCTATAGGGAAACAGGGTGTGTAAGGTTGTAAGGTTGTAAGGTTGTAAGGTTTTGAAGAAAAATATTATCCTTAAAGCTTTGCTTTATTCGATTTTATTTACTATCTTTCACCTTTGGTGAAGTTACGTTCGCTCGAAAATACAATGAAAAATTTTGTTTTTCCCTTGGTATTTTACTCGCTTATTTGTAACTTTGCAGAAATATAAAGACCTGAAGAGATGATGAATATGCTGCTAAATCTGCGTAACACGCTGACTGCGAGGGAGTTATTTACCCCCCCTATTTGCTGTATAAGGCTTTTCGTCACTCACTCCGTTTCACATTCACCCTTCCCGTACCCTGTAGCCTGGCGGCTGTGGGGCAGGATGGCTTATACCCCTATGCGCCATGATTGAACACTGGTACGAATATCTTCCTGCTGCGTGGTTCACGCCCGAAGGCCGCTGGTACGTCACCATCAGCGTCCTCCTCCTGATGCTTATCGCCTTCGTGGCCGGATATTTCGTAGGTAAAAGAAAGAAATATTAACTAAAACTATACGATTATGAGAAAACTATTCATATTACTCGTTGTATTGCTGTTGCCGATGGTGGCAATGGCAGATGAAGTTGAGATTGATGGCATTTATTACAAACTAGTGTCAAAATTAAAAATAGCCGAGGTGATAAGAGAACCAAATTATCCTTATAATTATAGAAGTACCGTTATTTATATCCCTTCAAAAGTAATTTATAATGATAAAGAATACAGCGTCACAAGCATAGGTGGGTATGCATTCTCTGGCTGTACTAGCCTTAGCTCAATAACCATCCCGAATAGTGTCACAAGCATAGGTGGGTATGCATTCTCTGGCTGTACTAGCCTTAGCTCAATAACCATCCCGAATAGTGTTACAAGCATAGGTGTGTCTGCATTCTCTGGCTGTACTAGCCTTAGCTCAATAGCCATCCCGAATAGTGTTACAAGCATAGATGGGCCTGCATTCTCTGGCTGTACTAGCCTTAGCTCAATAACCATCCCGAATAGTGTCACAAGCATAGGTATGTCTGCATTCTTTGGTTGTACTAGCCTTAGCTCAATAACCATCTCGAATAGTGTCACAAGCATAGGATGGGGCGCATTCTATGGCTGTACTAACCTTAGCTCAATAGCCATCCCGAATAGTGTCATAAGCATAGGTGGGTATGCATTCTCTGGCTGTACTAGCCTTAGCTCAATAACCATCCCGAATAGTGTCACAAGCATAGGAGAAAATGTATTCCAAGGTTGCACAGCCTTAAACACTATTGTTGTTGAATCAGGTAACTTAACTTATGATTCACGTGATAATTGTAATGCTATAATTGAAACTGCAAGCAATGCATTGATTACGGGTTGTAAGAAGACTTTTATCCCGAATAGTGTCACAAGCATAGGTGGGTCTGCATTCTCTGGCTGTACTAGCCTTAGCTCAATAACCATCCCGAATAGTGTCACAAGCATAGGTGGGTATGCATTCTCTGGCTGTACTAGCCTTAGCTCAATAACCATCCCGAATAGTGTCACAAGCATAGAAGATAATGTGTTCCAAGGTTGCACAGCCTTAAACACTATTGTTGTTGAATCAGGTAACTTAACTTATGATTCACGTAACAATTGTAATGCTATAATTGAAACTGCAAGCAATGCATTGATTACGGGTTGTAAGAAGACTTTTATCCCGAATAGTGTCACAAGCATAGGATGGGGCGCATTCTATGGCTGTACTAACCTTAGCTCAATATCCATCCCGAATAGTGTCACAAGCATAGGATGGGGCGCATTCTATGTATGCACGGGTCTCACAGAAGTTACAATTGGTTCGGATATAGAAAAAATAGACGAGTATTCTTTTTGCAACTGTAAAGATTTACTGAATATTTATTGCTATTCTAAAAATGTACCAACAACGGCATCTAACGCATTTCTGGATTCGGACCAAGAGTATATTACACTACATGTGCCCGCCACCTCCATTAATGCATATAAGAACACAGAGCCTTGGTGTTATTTCAGAGATATTGTCGCTCTTACTGACGACGACCCAAAGCCAACGGGAATTGGAGAGGTAAGAAGTCAGAAGAAAGAGGCAAATAAAGAGATATACGACCTTCAAGGTCGCAAAGTGCAGAACCCAAGGAATGGCCTATATATCATTGATGGGAAAAAGGCCGTGATAAAATAAATTATATTAGCTATGAAGATGATGAAGAAATGTAGAGATTTAGCGCTCGCAGTAATTCTGCTGGCAGCAATAGTATCATGTGGAAAAGACAGTGATAATGGTAATGTGCGCGACACTGAAGAGTATGGGATCAGTGTACACAATGACAAAAATGATCAATACGCTTCTGTAATAAGTATATACGATTATAGCAAGGCCCAGAAATTGAAATGGAACATTTCTTTTATGGATCCTCAAGATGCCAACTATTTCACGCTCTATCCAACAAGGGGAACAGGAAGTGGAACTAGTACTGTGCGAATTAGGAATACAAGTAAAATAGAATCTATTAGGTGTAGAGTTCATATTGAACTGGAAACTGCTTCAGGAAAACAAAGTGAGTTTAATCCTTATGTTGATTTTCAAGAACTGCAGAAATTATTTCATAGATAATAACAGATCAGGAGAACCGACCCTAATGTGTACTTACTTGGGATTAAGGGAATAAAAAGAATATAAGAATTAGATATATGGCAAAGAATAGAGCATTATCACCATTCATAATGATTCTAATGATGAATTACAATAGTGTCGTTAGCAGCAATCTTTTATTGAACAAAAAGAGATTGTTGTCAGTAGTGTTGCTTGTGTTTGTTGCTCTCTCTGTTTATTCACAGCGAGTCGGGGTAGATACTATTTATTACGATAAGGATTGGAGTATTGCACCACACAAGGCATTTGCAACTTATTATCGTGTTGTTGAGATTAACACTAGTAAGCATAGCAAGTCGCTACGTGATTATTATATTAGTGGTGAATTAAGAGGAGAACGCAAATATATTTCTTTAGACTATAGTGACGACAATAAATCAATATTCGACGGTGAGAGTTTTACTTACTACAAGAATGGATTAATAAGAAACCACTGCTATCTGAAAGAAGGCAAACTTTATGGAGTTTGTTCTACATTCACTGAAGACGGAAGTGTCTGTAATCAGGTAGAATATAATAATGGATACCCAATCCACGACTATGCTTTAATAACTACCCAAAATGGCTGCGTAAGTAAAGTTCGCCTTAGTGACAATACACCAATTTGGTCCTATCCAAAAGAAACAGACAGGAAAATAGAATATAAAGATGGCGATGCATGGTCTTATTACAATCTTGATGGCCTGATAATAAAGATGAAGATGGATCAAGTAAAAGAATATGGAAAATGGTATCAGGTGTCTATCTGTTTTGTTAATAACTCCATATATACTATTGACTTTAATCCTGATAATATCAAAGCCTTCTTAAAGAAAAAAGAGGATAAGTATGAAATTAAAGTTTTGCCTGTTGCGGAGTATATTAAACTAGTAAAGAGAAAACAGAATTTGAATTTGATTCTAGCTGGAATAGCTGAGGGATTTGCTGCAGCTGGTGCTGGATATTCAAGTAGCACAACTCATTCTTCCACATCATTTTCGGCAAATTCAGTTATAAATGGAAATGCATATGCTTATGTACCTGGTGCTTATGCTTATGCAAAATATAATATCAATGGTACTCTGAACGGAACATCTAATACCACTTCAACAACATATTCATATAATGGTGCAGCTGCATACCAGGCAAGTATTATTGCAAGTAATAGAATCGCCAATTATGCAAATAGCATGGATCAGGAACGATCGAGCATGGAAATGGGTTATTTGAAAAGAACTACAGTTTATCCTGGCGAGGCTGTCATTGGCTATGTTAATGTGGAATTCAAAAAAGGGTCTGAATTACAAATGATAATGAAGATAAATAACGTTCCGTTTAAGTTTGTTTGGCATAATTAATAAAACAAGAGATATGGCAACAAAAGAACCTGGATACGTCTACATACTCACTAACCCCAGCTTTAGGGAAGATTGGGTGAAGATAGGTATGACGCAGAATATGGACGAACGCCTGAAGACGCTCGACACCACTGCATTGCCTCTGCCTTTCAAGAAGTACGCTACGCTTGAAACCGCAAAGTACGAGAAGGCCGAGAAGCATGTACACCACTTCATTGAGACCTTCACCAACCTGCGTATCAGAGATAAGCGTGAGTTCTTCAATGTGAAGCCAGAACAAGCGTTGAAGATATTCTGCGAGGTTGCAGAATTGTTGGACGACGCTGTTGTCACGAAATACGATGATAAAGGCCATCCGACCATCATTTACCCCATTTGCGAAGACCAGCCCAAAGATAAGGATACGGTGAAACTCCCTGTCCGTAAGCCGTTCGACTTCTGTATGGTGAATATGAAGATTGGCGACAAGGTCGTTTTCGACCCTCTGGGCTTGGAGGTGACTGTGGCAGGCAAGAACAAGGTGGAGTATCTGGGCAACACCTATACTCTTACAGGCTTCTGCAAGGCTTTCTTGCCAAACAATATGCGCAACAAGAGCGAAGCCTATCAAGGGCCCAAATACTTCAGCTATCAGGGGGTAACTCTTTGGAAGCTGAGATTGAGAGATGAAGATAAGTTGAGTACACACCGGAACCGACCCTAATGTGTACTTGGGAATTAAGGAATAAAACAGACAACCAAGATATATGGCAAAGAAAGAAAATACCACCTCAATAGGATTTGAGGAAATAATTTGGAGAGCTGCGGATAAGCTTCGCGGTAATCTGAGTGCATCAGAGTATGAAGGCGTAGTGTTGGGATTGATATTCCTGAAGTATATCAGCGATAAGTTTGAGGCGAAATATAAGGAGCTTCAAGCTGATGAGTATGCCGACCCAGAAGATAAGGATGAATACGAGGGTGCCGAGGAAGGTAGAATCTTTTTTGTGCCGCAAGGTGCTCGCTGGAGCGACATCTTGGTTAAAGCACACACACCGGAAATTGGAAAAACTATTGACGATGCCCTGCAATTGATAGAGCGTGAGAACCCCAAACTGAAAGGTATTCTCCCCAGCAACTATAATCGTGCTGAACTGGATAAACGCCGACTTGGTGATGTGGTTGACTTGTTCACTAACATTCAGATGCACAACACTCATGGCGAGAAAGATGTGCTGGGGCGTGTCTATGAATACTGCTTGCAGAAGTTCGCATCGATGGAAGGAAAGAATGCAGGAGAATTCTATACGCCAAGTTGTATTGTACGCACAATAGTTGAGGTTATTAAGCCATTTAAAGGACGAGTTTATGACCCATGCTGTGGTTCTGGTGGTATGTTCGTGCAGAGTGCAAAGTTTATTGAAAGCCACCAAGAGGAACTTCGTAATATCAGCGTATATGGGCAGGAAGCCAACAGCAGTACATGGAAGATGGCCCACATGAATGTGGCAATCCGAGGAATGGAAGCCAATTTGGGCCAATCTTATGCCGATACCTTCTTTGATGACCAGCATCCCACATTGAAAGCAGACTTTATTATGGCAAACCCACCATTCAATTTGAGTGACTGGGGAGCAGATAAATTGGCTAACGATGTTCGTTGGAAGTTCGGCTTGCCACCTGCCAGTAATGCAAACTTTGCTTGGATGCAGCACATGATACACCACCTGTCTCCTACGGGGCGCATTGGATTGGTTCTTGCTAACGGTGCACTCAGTTCCCAGACTGGAGGTGAAGGCGTAATCCGTCAGCGTATTGTAGAGAATGACCTCGTTGAAGGTATCGTGGCATTACCCTCCCAGTTATTCTATTCAACAGGAATCCCTGTTTCACTTTGGTTCCTCTCGCGCCGAAAGCAGCAGCCTGGTAAAGTTCTATTTATTGATGCAAGGAATATGGGTGAGATGGTTACTCGTGCTGTCAGAGAGTTGAAGCAAGAGGACATTAGCAGAATAGCGGACACATTCGAAGATTATCGCAAAGGCACACTTGAAGACGAAGCTGGCTTCTGCGCAGTCAAGTCTTTGGGGGACATCAAGGATCAAGATTACATCCTAACCCCAGGTCGATACGTAGGCCTTGCGGAAATGGAAGATGATGACGAACCGTTTGAGGAGAAAATGGAGCGACTAACAAAGGAGTTAGGTTCGCTGCTACAGGAAAGTAATCAACTTGATGACAAAATACGTATTGGTCTGGCAAGTGTAGGATTTGAAATGGAATAACGCTATGTGTGAATGGGTAGAATGTAAAATTGGAGACGTTTGTTCTTCAATATCTGATACATATAAGAGAAAAGCCCAAGAGGTTGTCCTTATAAATACTTCTGATGTACTTGAAGGTAAATGTCTGAATCATCAAAAGACCCCTAACAAAAATCTTAAGGGGCAATTCAAAAAAACATTTCAAGCAGATGATATTCTCTATAGTGAAATTAGACCTGCCAACAAAAGATTTGCCTATATTGACTTTACCCCTACAGATTATATTGCATCCACTAAATTGATGGTATTGCGACATAACGACAAAATAGACTCGCGATATTTGTTTTATGTCTTGACTAGTCAAACTCTTATAGATGAATTACAACTGTTAGCTGAGTCACGTTCTGGTACTTTTCCGCAAATTACCTTTAGTGAATTATCTCGTCTTTCTATCAAATTACCACCTCTGACAGAACAAAGACGAATTCTATCCATATTCAAAAATCTTGATGATAAAATTGAGGTCAACAGACGGATAAATGACGTTTTAGAGCAGCAGGCGCAAGCTTTGTTTAAGTCTTGGTTTGTTGATTTTGAGCCTTTTCGTTCCAAACCTTTCGTAGAGTCCGAACTTGGAATGATTCCCGAAGGGTGGCGGGCAGGCACACTTGGAGAGTTATGCACATTTAAGAGAGGAAAAAATCTTCTTACCAAAAATGCTATTAACGGAGGTGTTCCTGTTGTAGCTGGAGGTTTGGAGCCTTCTTGTTACCATAATGTTTCAAATACGAAATCACCTGTTGTTACTGTTAGTGGCTCAGGTGCAAATGCCGGTTATATGAAGATGTATTATCAGGAAGCGTGGGCTTCTGATTGCTCCTTTATAGATTCGTCTTGTGATTATCTGTATTTTGTTTATTGTTTCCTGCAGGCAAATAAAAAGCTTCTAAAACACGCTCAAACTGGAGCTGTTCAGCCTCATGTAAAACCTTCTGACATTCATGAGTTTAGTTTGATTATACCTCCTCAAAATATAATAGAGAGATTTCAAGATATAATAATTGACTTGACACATAAGCGTGCAAATCTTGAAAAGCAATCTATAGCACTCGCCTCTATCCGCGACACCCTCCTCCCTCGACTGATGTCTGGCGAGTTAAAAGTGAAAGATATTGAAGACAGCCTATGAATGAGAAAGAGAAATATACAGAAGACAGCTACGAGCAGACACTGATACAGCTTTTTACAGATAAGCTGGGCTATGAGTATGAGTGTGGCTACGATATAGAACGTGATTATCACGACCCATTCTATCGTGGCGACTTGGAAAAGTCGCTCAAATGGCTTAACCCCCAACTACCGCAAGACGTAATAGAAGATGCTATCCGTCAGCTCGAGAATAATACGGATGGTGGCTATGTGCAACGCAATGAACGCTTCACAGAGTGGCTACAAAACGGTATTGGCGTGAAGCATTACTCGGAAGGGAGAGAAGTGACAGATACTGTCTTCCTGATGGATTTTGAGCACCCAGATGCTAACAAGTGGAAGGTGGTAAATCAATGGCGTGTTGAGGATATAGAGCCTATCCGTTGCGATATGGTGGTAATGGTAAACGGACTTCCACTTGTGGTAATTGAATTGAAATCACCATCGAATGAAGAGGTGGAGGAAGAAGATGCCTATAATCAATTGCAGCACTATATGCAGAAATGCCCCTCGTTGTTTGCCTATAATGCTTTCTGCGTGACGAGTGATATGCTGACTACTAAGGCTGGTACTATCACAGCACCAGAGAAACGCTTCATGGAATGGAAAACAAAGGATGGTACGTATGAGAGTACTGCTGTGGCTGACTATGAGACTTTCTTTGAGGGTATCTTCTGGCCTAAGCGTCTAACAGACATCATTCAGAACTTTATCTGCTTTGATCACAAGGACGGAAAGACGGCAAAGATTATGTCGGCTTATCATCAATATTTTGCAGTAAATAAAGCAGTAGCAAGAACACATAAGGCACAAGAAAGTGATGGTAAGATTGGTGTGTTCTGGCACACTCAAGGGAGTGGAAAATCGCTATCAATGGTGTTCTATGCCCATAAGCTGATACAGGAATTCCCCACTTGTACCATCGTTGTGGTAACAGACCGCAACGACTTGGATTTGCAGCTATATGAGCAGTTTGGAGGTTGTGAGAAATTCTTGCGTATGTCACCCCAGCGTGTAGGCTATGAGTTGAATGAGAATGGGAAATTGGTAGCTGCAGAAGGTGGCGGCAATCTCGACCTGAAAAACAAGCTGAGAGATTTGCAGACAGGTGGCTTGATATTCACTACCATTCAGAAGTTCAGAGAAGGTACAGGCTTGTTGTCAGACCGCAGAAATATCATTGTGATGACAGATGAGGCGCACCGTTCTCAGTATGGCGATGAACACTTTGACAACAAGGCTCAGAAGTTAAAGAAAGGCTTTGCCCTGATTATGCGTGAGGCATTGCCCAACGCAATGTTTATCGGCTTCACTGGTACACCTATCTCAGAGCGAGATAGAGACACCGAAGAAGTGTTTGGTGACTACATTGATGTCTATGATATGACACAGGCAGTTGCCGATGGTGCAACGCGTCCTGTATATTATGAAAGTCGCGTTATCAAGTTAAACCTTGATGATGATGTACTGCACAAACTGGATATTGAATTCGATAAATTGGCAGATGAAGGAGCAACGGCAGAACAGATAGAAGATGCCAAGCACCTACACAGCGGCATTCGAGGCATTCTAAACAAAGACACCACAATAGAAAGTCTTTGCAAGGATATTGTTACTCACTATGAGGAAAACCGCCAACACGTAACCAGCGGCAAGGCAATGATAGTTGCTCTTGACAAAGAGGCAGCAGTAAAGATATATCGTCAGTTACTGAAGATGCGCCCTGCGTGGAAAGACATGATGCACGTGGTGGTAAGCAGTAGCAACAAAGATAATCCGGATTGGGCCGATGTAATCAGACCAAAGAAAGAGGATGGCATACACTATTGGACTGACAAGGAGTTTGCTACGTTGTTTAAGGATGACAACAGCCCCATGAAGATTGCTATCGTGGTGGATATGTGGCTGACAGGTTTTGATGTACCCAGTCTTGCTACAATGTATGTCTATAAACCCATGCGAGGTCATAGCCTGATGCAGGCCATAGCCCGTGTGAACCGAGTATTCCCTGAGAAGGAAGGCGGTTTGGTGGTTGACTATGTGGGAATAGCAGGAGCCTTAAAACAGGCTATGCAGGACTACACCAAGAGAGACCGCCAGCGTTTTGGTAATCCAGACATTAAAGAAGCTGCACTTAATAAGTTCAAGGAAAAGCTGGAAATTTGCCAAGACCAGTTACATGGCTTCGATTACTCAGCATTCATTAACGGGACAGATGCTGAACGTGCTGCGCTGATAACAGGTTGTGTGAACTTTATGCTGGCACCTCAGAACGAACAGAAACGCAATACGTTTATAAAAGAAACCCAGTTGCTGCATAATGCGATGACACTGTGTCGTTCCCTGCTTTCTGTTGAGCAGAAGAGAGAGGTGGGCTTCATGGATGCAGTCAGGACTTTATTGATTCGCTATACCCAGAAGGGCAAGATTAGCAAGAAAGAAATCAATGAACGCATCTCCACGCTATTGGAACAGAGTATTCAAAGCGATGGCGTTATCAATCTCTTTGCTGATGTAGAACGTGAATTCTCCTTGTTTGATGAAAAGTTTATTGAGGAGATTCGTAACATGAAAGAGAAGAATATCGCTGTGCAATTGCTGGAAAAACTGCTAAAGGAACGAATCAGGAATTATGAGCGTACCAACGTGGTGCAAAGTCAGAAGTTTAGCGACTTGATAAACCAGGCTCTTTCCAACTACATAAAGGGTATGCTTACCAATGAGGAGGTAATTGAGGAACTGCTGAAAATGGCCCAGGCTATCAAGCAGAGTGAGAAAGAAGGCAACGAGTTAGGCTTGTCGAATGAAGAAAAAGCTTTCTATGATGCTTTGTCTTCTCCAGAAGGTATCAAGGAGGCATATAGTAGTGAGCAGTTTAAGGCTCTGACTATTGCTTTGACTGAACAGCTTCGCAAAAACAGGACAATAGATTGGAACAAGAAAGACTCAGCACGTGCCAGTATGCGACGAATAATAAAGCGACTGTTGCGTGAATATCACTACCCACCGGAAGGCTACGAACAGGCATTGGCAACAGTAATGAAGCAGTGTGAGAAGTGGGCAGAGGACGAAAGCCATCTGACAGACTAAACTGATATGTGCAGACCGCTGAAAGACATAGTAACTGAATTAGAAGCCATGTACAATGGCTATGAGTTGTTATACGACATCGAAGAAAGACGTCGTGTAATAGCTAATTTTGACCATGACGTTACCTACCTCTTCGAACGGTTGGAAAAGTTCCAAGAGGATGTTAAGTTCGTGTTGGATCATAAACTTAATGTAAGAATCATTAGTAGAATGACTCTTAACCTCACCCATATCATGCAGCATTTGTGTGAATCGGTTAGCGATTATTTCTATGTTACAGAACTGTATTTGATGGATGAGTGTTACGAAAAGAACTACGACTTGTGGGCCCGATTCATAGACTATAGAAAGGACATACAGAAACTTGAAGGAAATCTTCAGGAGAACAATATTTTCGAGGTTGAACCACCAAACGAGGCTGATGTCATTATTAGGATGAGTTACGATGACGAAGCATATGATAGTGGGGGTAAGGTAACTCAGACTGGCATGCTTTTGCATCGGATGGATGAGGTGGAGAAAATGAACGGTGCAGAACTTTTTATTTGTCTTGATACTCTAATGGATGTATTTGAGACGAATCTTGAAGAACTAAAAATAGCTTCACATAAACGTCATGATGAAACTATGATAGGCATCTATAACCGCAATTATCTTCTTTATGCCAAGAGTTACTGGCCATCGCAAGCCGAGCGTTTCCGTGCTCATACTACAAGGCAGCGATTAAAAAACAGAGTTGATATAAACGGACTTGAACGACTCAGACAAGAAGCTATATACGAATTCGAATATAATACGCCAACAGGACGAATTTGGCGTGACTATTCGGAAGACCTTGTTCAGTTAGGTGTTCAGATGAAGGAACAAAAACTGGACGAGGAGCAATGGAAATATTTTTTCCAAAGAATTTTCGAGCTGGACGAATATGACCGCTGGATAGAAGAGCTTCGTAATCCGCCAGAATCAGACGAGGATAAACAGAAGAGAGAAAGACTCCTATTGACTAATAAGGTATTTACTTTGCAGCCTGCTAAGTCTAAATATGATGTAGATATACTTCTTCTCTATTTCTTTATAAGAGACAGGTTCATTACAGAGAAGATGTTTGTCTATGAGTGGTATGCATTGTATTATATCCTCAGAAAGGTTGGTGTCCTCACGAATTGTACGACAGAGGACTTTGTGAAGCAGATGAATGATGAGGAATGGTTCGCTAACGTTGATAAGAAGTGTAGCGCCAATGAAATCAATACCTATGGCTTTTTAACCGACAAGTCACCTAATATCTGGGATGTAAAGTTTAAGCCAACAGGAAATAGAGCCTCTAAAAACTCCATTGACAACATTCACAGAAAGTATTCAGACTTAGAAGATACCATTGATGAAATCTACGTAAAAGCGTAGTTTTTCAGTACGTTTTTCAGTATTCTTCAGTAAGGATTAGCATTCTTCAGTACCGCACTTGCGACTGAGGGATGCTTTCATTTTTTATTCCGAAATTTGCCAACGAAATCAGAAGTCGGCGAGCTCAATAAACCTCAAAGACGATTTCACTTATTTACATTATTAATTTAAACAATTAAGATTATGGCAAAGAGACATTGCAAAAAGTCCAACTCAGTTGGCAAGAAGAGTAGTTTAAAGAATGCTCAGGAACTTTTTGAGAGAGGCGAGCTGTTTGGTGATTCTATCATCGGTATGATGGCTCTGTTTGCTACCGACTGGAAAGGCTTAGGCATTGCCGCAGGTGGTTTAGCTAAGGCTTTAGCCGCACTAAAGACAGTAGCAAACGATGTCGGTGTTGACCTTGATGGTCTCTACAAAGGACTGCTGGCAAACTACGAAAAGGACTTCTTTTTAAGCGGCTTCGAATTTATTGACTTCAACGAAGAGTAAGTAGTACTAATCCGAGGTTTGTGGGATGGTTTCCCGGGAATAAAGCGCTTACATCCTCACCAATCTCACAAGACATCGGACGAAGATGAAGGAAATTACATTCCGCGTACCAGACGAAATGGTACCGCTATTGGAGCAGTGGGTTAAGCACATTCCTGAGATGGAAGTGGTGTCTCTGAAAGAATCGGGGACGTATGAGGTTGACGAGATCAACCGTAGGATGGCACTTGCCTTAAAAATGCTGAAACAGAATGGTGCTGTGCGCTATGGCTACGACTACACATGGATTATGGTAGCTATTGGCGATGGTGTCGTTGAGGGGTTAGGTGGCTTTAAGTCGCCCCAGAGTTTTATGGACTACCTGAGTAGTCTTGGTGTCGAACATGTGCCAAGCCGTACGACGCTGAGTACTTGGTTTGGAAAGGTGCTTGGCACTTATCCTAACTGGGAGTTTATAGACACCAATGATCCGCAAGAGATTCAGAGGCGAAAGAATGTTATAAGACAACTGGTAAGTGCCCTTAACAAAGCGGTAAAACAAGCCGACTGAACAGAATGCGGAACAAAAGCCGCATGGGGCTGAACAGAATACGGAACATGCGGTTTTTGGTAATAATGGGTTGAAAAATTATTCCGAATTTTGTGCTGTCAAACGACAAAAATCAAATTAAAAACAACAAAAATAACAAGTAAAATGAAAAGAGAAAAGATTAAGTTCGAGTCGCTTGAGACCGTATTCAAGGTCATCGAGCAAGACCTGAGAAGTGAGTATCCAGTAGACGGTGTGGCAAACGACGTCTTAGAGTGTCTGGAAGACAAGGTGAGTCCTGGACTGTTGGAGCTGCTGAAAGAGGTGCTGTTGGGCTTTAGCGACGAGATGCAGCTGGAGATAGCTGACGACCTGCTGGACTTTGCCTATGGTCACGTGATGCACACCACGGGGTGTCTGTCAGCCGATGCTATCCTGAAGACGTGCTACGAGTGGATAGCTGAAGAGCAGGGAATAACGATCAAGAACTAATTAAAAATATAAGGAGAAATAAAGATGATGGAAAAAGCATTTTTTTACGACACGGTAGACGGAACGTTGCATCGTTGCATGTTCGCAGGTTTGGACAGCGAAGGTGAGCCCCAGTGGTTGATGATAGACCAGCGCGACGAGGTGATGACGCTAAAGCAGTACAGGGAGATGAATGTTGTGGAAAACGACCAGATACGTCTGCTCTGCCTGGAGGGTGAAAGAATGGAGCCTTTGACCGTAGCATGTCTGCTGGGTGCTGTGCTTCAAGGCTATCTGCCAAATGTGAAGGAGGCGCTCGAAAATGCCTACAAGGTGTTAGGAGAGATGGGCATCGGCTGGCACCAGGGTGCTCTGAATGTGAAGGTGGTGGTACGGAAGTACTACGAGGAAGTGTGCGGGAAGGATTGCTATCGGTATTACATCGTAGGCGACGGTTGTGTATACCTTGTGGAACAGGACGACTTTAAAACCATGAAGCAGCTGATGGACACGCTGTGCTGTTACTTCGACGCGCTGGAACAGGACTATGGCATCAGGCTGCATAAGACGATAGGGTCGGAAAATGTGGACTTGTCGGAACTGGATGTTGAAGATAAACTGATGTTTGACAAAATAACCCAGATGAAATGAAAGGAATACAGATCATGTACGAGTACAACCAGCATGGCATAAAGGTGAACAGGAGTTGCCAGTCGTGTGCCCACAAGGGCTATCGCCCTAACGGTACGCGCTACTGTAAAAAGACGGGCGAGGACACCGATGTCAGGTATGACTGCCGATACTGGGAGATGTCGGAGGGCTTGCAGAATGCGGGTCGGAAGACAGGGGTAGTCAGGGATATCGTAACAAAGGAGGTGATACTCAAATAAATATGTTTTACTTAAAAATTTTAATTACAAAAAGTTATGATTTTAAGAGGTTTTATTAAGGAGATTGGTCCGACGAGAGACTGGACCAACAAAGAGGGCGAACAGCGACAGAGCGTCAAGCTGGTGTTGGCTATCCCCTATGTGTCGAAAGACGGTCACGAGAACTATGATGAGCTGATGGGCGAGATGAATCTTCCCAATGCCGAGTTTCTGTCGGGTCTGACGAAGGCCTGCGAAGCCAAGGAAAAGTGTGAGCTTCACGTGGGCTTCAACCTGAGCGAGTGGAACGGCAAGAAGATTCAGAACATCAGGGTGTTCAGTCTGACTAAACTGATGATGTGAGATAAAAGTAAAAAGTAATCGAGTCGAAGGTGTCAGTGGAGGAAGTCATCGCGATGTGAAATAAATTCTGGCCAGAAACTATTCCGACACAACCCCTTCACTCACTAAAGAATTCGACAAGATTATGAAGAAGTTTATTTTTATTATCAATGCCCTGGATATCATAGCAGGGCTACTGAAAGGCGAGAGGTATGAAGGTGTTCTCTACTTGGATCAAGAGACACGGGTGTTAACGTTCAAGGCTTGGAACCGTAAGGCTCCGAAGCACCGCAAGGAACGGAAGATCAGAGATCTGGACTTTGGTTGGCTGGGTGAGACCGCTAAGCACTATGTGCGCCACGAGAAGTATCCGAAGGTACTGGGTGCGAGCGTTATCCTGTCGATGATGGACCGTGGTAACGAGCAGGCCAAGGACGCGCTGATAGATCACGAGATTCTGGAGTTTGTTTAACCCTAACAAGCAGAAAATGAGTATGTCAAGAATAGATTTAGGTGACAACATCAAAAAGCCCAAGACCGTGCCCGCCACGGTCGAGGGCTTCTGGCAGCGTGTCGACGACAGCGAGACGGTGCGTATCTGTGGTGAGCTGGAAGATGCCTTGGAACAACTGCGTAGGGGTGAACTGACCAAGGAGGAGTATAAGGCGAAGAAGACGGAGCTGAAGATTGGTGCGAGGTTCTATACCCCGCATGCGCACTTCCAGAAAGGCTATAAGAGCAGCGAGGGTGAGCCTGTGGACTCGGGCAAGGCCATCATCGACCTGGACGGGTGCGAGCACTTCCCTGAGCTGTATGCCCAACGGCTGATGGGTCGTGAGCGCGAGCTGGGTGTGAACATGGTGAACCGTTCGGTGAGTGGTACGGGTGGTCACGTGCTGTTTGACATTCCCGAGGGTATGGACCGTCAGACGGCTCAGGCATGGCTATCGTCAGAGATACTGGGTGGCGTGGACTACGACCAGGCGGTGCACGAGAAAGAGAGGGCCATCTATATTCCCTGTCGTGACTACATCCTGTATATCGACGAGGAGCTGATGTTCAGCGACGAGCTACATCCAGCGGTGGTTGATTTTAAGCCTAATGCGGGACAGTCGCCCAGTACGACAAGTCGCACAGATGGGACAGTCCCGGAGCCATCGGCCATCGTAGAGCCGTCGGCAAGGGCGTTGGCAGCCTTCGACGAGACACTGGCGATGACGGAGCTGACGGTGGAACAGCTGAACCGTGAGGGCGTCAGGCATAACACGCTGAAGCTGCTATTGCCCACACTCTGCCAGATGATGCCTCAGGAGGAGCTGTTGGGCGTGCTACAAGAGAAGATGCCCGAATACTCGAAGGAAGAGGACTGTAGGACGCTGGTCAGCAACTTCTACGACAAGTACGTCGACCAGAACCGCCCGATGAACATGAAGCAGAAGGAGGTGTTTTTGCGTTCGCTGAAGGCGGAGGAAAAGTACACAGCGTACACAGCGGAACCGACCCCGTTGTGTAATTCTGCGCCGGCGATAAACATAGAGGCAAACAAGTTGCCGATAGGGCTAAGGGAAAGCCTGAAGCCTTATCCGCAAAACATGTGGCCGGCACTGATAGTGGGTCAGATGCCTGCGCTGATGGCGCTGGCCGACGGTGTGAGCTACCGCTATTGCGACGGCAAGACGGGCTATCTGGGTGGCATGGCCATCATTCTGGGTGAGCAGGCGTCGAACAAGTCGGCCATCGAGGATGCCGTGGAGCGCTGGCTGGTAGACCTGCGTCGTGAAGACGAAGCCGTCAAGGAGCGTGAAGACAAGGTGCGTGAGGCCAACAAGCGCCGTAAGGCCAACGAGCGTGCCCAGGAAAATCCTGCAGGTGTGGTCAGGGTGGTGCCCATCACCATCTCGTGTTCGAAGCTGCTGAAGCGTCTGAAGCAGTCGCAGGGTCACAGCCTGTACTCTATCTGTACTGAGGCCGAGACGTTGCTGAAGACGAATGGCAGTGGTACGTGGGCCCAGAAGTGGGACATCTACCGTAATGCCTTCGGACGGGAGCGCTGGGGTGTCGACTTTAACTCTGACCAGTCGGAGTCGGGAGACGTGTTTGTGTCGTACTCATGGACCATCCTCGGCACGCCGAGAACCGTCTTGAAGATGTTTAAGGGTCGGAATGAGTCGAACGCCGAAAATGGTCTGTCGAGCCGTATGATGCTCTCGGAGATGCCCGACTCGATGTTTGCGAAAATCACGGTGTTCAAGGACTTGTCGGAGGGCGATATGGAGCGTATCAGTCAGGCTACCAGCCTGCTACGTTCGGCCACAGGCTTCTACGACACACCCCGTCTGCGTAAGGCCATAGACCGTTGGCTGGAAGAGAAGCGCGTGGAGTCGTCGTTGAACATGGACGTCGTCAAAGACCGTTTCCGTCGACGTGCAGCCGTGATAGGTTTCCGTTGTGGTGTGGTGTTCATGCTGTTGGCAGGCAAAGAGAGCAACGCCTGTGTGGACTTTGCGCTGAAGATGGCCGAATATACGCTACAGATGCAACTGAAAGTTTTCGGCCCGTTGTTGGCGAAATACTATTCGGGCGGCGACGAGACAGCCACCACGACAACCGTCAACGGCAACATCTTCGAACAGCTGCCTTCTCCGTTCGGGCTGAGTGAACTACGTAGGCTGAAAGGTAATGAGCTAAGTGATGGCGCGTTGTACACGATTATCAGTCGTTGGAAGAGTGATGGTTGGGTAGAGAAAACCGGTAAGGGTAAATGGACAAAGAAGAGATGAAATCTTACAATCTTACAACCTTACAACCTTACAAGATGCGTTTCCATAATTCATAATTCATAATTAAGATGATACCACGAGGAATCAGAAACAACAATCCGCTGAATATTCGCAGGTCGAAGGATCAGTGGCAGGGAATGAAGAAGACGCAGAGCGACAGTAGCTTCTGCCAGTTTGAAACCTTTGAAGACGGGTGGCGAGCAGCCTTTGTGCTGCTCACCCGCACGTACTACCACAAGTACAGGCTGTACACCATACGGGGTATCGTGCAGCGGTGGGCACCACCTGGCGAGAACAATACGGAGGCGTACATCCGTAACGTCTCGCGGCTGACGGGCATCAGTGCCGACGAGCCGCTGGGCATCCCCTCGGAGCACCCCGCCCGCTGGATGCTGGTAGGTGCGGCCATGGCGATACAGGAAAACGGCACGGAAGTGATGGACTGGCTGGCGATGCTGCGAGGATGGGAGAAGAGAAAAACACTTACGCCTCCTCCCTCGGCGGGGTGTTCTCCTTCATCCATGCCGTCACGGACTGTCCTTTGAACAGCTTGAAGGCGGCGGCGAAGGTGCTGTAGCTGCTGAAGCCGCACTTGTAAGCCA
>Ga0256404_1006836_pt1 | contig 18495 bp, 17 predicted proteins | sample RumenRJG_01DNA_FD_185990 | JGI IMG/M metagenome (GOLD analysis project Ga0256404, IMG submission 185990) | Bovine rumen microbial communities from Lethbridge, Alberta, Canada - RJG_01 | ecosystem: Host-associated > Mammals > Digestive system > Stomach > Rumen | place: Canada: Alberta | collected...
AATGAGCAGGTCGTAGGTTCAAGTCCTATAATCAGCTCCATATCTTGCTGATTTAGCTCAGTTGGTAGAGCGGCTCATTCGTAATGAGCAGGTCGTAGGTTCAAGTCCTATAATCAGCTCCATTGGAAAGTAAAGCGCTTGCAGAGATTTCTGCGAGCGCTTTTTGTTTTTTGGTACAAAAGACAGATTGTGAACCCGCACGAGTTGTGTTAAAATAATACGAAACAAAGATTCCGTGACAAAAGACCGAACAGAAAGAAGGCACGCTATGGCTTCGTTGCACGTGCTGATCGTCGACAATTCCATTCCCCACCGCAGGATCATGCGGAAGTCCATGCAGGAGGCCTTGGACGGCCTCAAGGACGGCGGGCGTATCGACATCGCAGCGAATGAAGATGAGGTCTCGCAAAAATTTGCTTCGTTCCAACCGCACGCGATCCTGTTCAATTTCGCCATGGCCATCCGGCGCATCGGGGGCGACAGTTTTCTTGTCTGGCTCAAGAAGCATACGACGGCGCCCATCATCGCATACGGCCTCAGCGAAGTCTTGCGCCCTGCCGCGCTGACGTCGGGCGCCGAGGCATTTTTCCTGCGCCCGACGACGGATGCGGATTGGCCGCCGTTCGCGAGCAAAATCGTCCGCTTCCTCTATCGTCTCGTCTATGAAAAAGACGAGAATGCTCCTGCCGCACCGCTCCATGTGGAAGACGGCAACGCGCAAAAGGCGATCTCCGGCAACAGCGGCCTGCTCCGCCGCCCGCTGCCGCGCTTTTCACAGGCAAGCAACGCTGTCCACAACGACGTTGCTTCCACGCCATCGTCCCGGAAAAGCGCCTCCGGTTCACGCTTCATCGCCTCCGCCTGGACGCAAAAGGTGCCGACGTATGCCGTGGCATCTGCTGCAAACGTGGTGACCGCTGCTGCGCCCGCGATAGCTCCGATGGATTCGGCGCACGCCGTCGCACAGGAACGGCGCGCCGGGCACAAGAAAGCCGGCCTGACATACGCCGAGCAGCATTTTGCCGCGCTCGCGCGCCAGACGGCCGGCCAGCACAAGAAAACAAAGCAGGAGCCCGTCCTCCGCATCGATCTCCCGAACATCCAGCAGAAAACGCCGCTCGACCTCATCGCCATCGGCGCCTCGACGGGCGGCACGGACGCCATTGCCGAAGTGCTGCACCACCTCACGCCGCCGCTCCCGCCGATCGTCATCGTCCAGCACATCCCTTCGTACTTCTCGCGCCTCTTCGCCATCCGGCTCAATGAGGAATGCGCCATCGAAGTCGAAGAAGCGGCGGACGGCGACCCCGTCTATCCGAACCACGCGTACATCGCGCCGGGCGGCCAGCACATGACCGTCGTGCGCGAGGGCTCGCGCTTCGTGCTCCACTGTGCGCCGGGGCCGAAAGTCCACAGCGTCTGCCCGTCCGTCGACGTGCTGTTCGACTCCGTGGCTGCGGTCGCGGGCGGCAGCACGCTCGGCGTCATCCTCACAGGCATGGGCGGCGACGGCGCCGACGGCCTGCTGCACATGCGCCAGCGCGGCGCGGAGACGCTCGGCCAGGACGAGCAGACCTGCGTCGTCTACGGCATGCCGCGCGTCGCCTACGAACGCGGCGCCGTCGCGCACCAACTGCCGCTCCAACACGTCGCGCCGGCAATCTTGAAAGTGGCCGGGCGGTAAACAAAAAAGGTTATTGCAGTTACTAGACCGATTCTACATACATCGGTTGCCGAGTGTTGCGACCACAGCAGCCTCTCCCTCTGGGAAAAGCAGACGCAAGGCGCTTTAGCGCCTATGCGGTCGCTTTATCCTTTAGGTAGAGGGGGACCGCGAAGCGGTGGAGCGGGTACTAGGGTGCGATAGCCTGACAAAAAGAAAGCACTTTCATAGCATTCAACCGTTTGAGTTCAAACGTACTGCTATGAAAGTGTTTTTGTTTGCGGGACAAATCGCACCCTTGTACCCTCTCCGCCTCGCTAACGCTCGGCACCTCTCCCAAGGGGAGAGGCTGCTGTAAGCATTACAGCCTGCAGTTTTATGAAGCTGTTCTGGTAATGCAACAGTTCCTTTTTAGTCTTCCTCTTGATATGCGCGATACTGCGCTTCCGCCGCCGCGGTCGCCTTTTTCCAGTCCGCATTGACGCGCTCGCCGATGAGCCGCTTGCCGTTGACGTCCGGATGCAGGCCGTCGAGTGCGAGCTCCGTCGGCAGCACGCCGTCGGGGCAGACGAAAGCCGCGGCGACATCGATGCAGGCCTGCGCGCGGAGGTACGCATTCACGCGGTCAAAGCGTTCCTGCCAGTCGTCCACCGTCGGCTCGTCAAAGACGTGCGCGATGTTCTTCGGATTGATGGGCGGCAACGTCAGGAAGATCGGTCGGATGTTGTTCTGCAGCGCCAGAACTTTCATCATCTCGAGGTCGCGGATGACATCGCCCGGGTCCTCGCCCGCGCGCAAGCTGTTTGTGCCCGTGAAGATCATGAGATATTTCGGGTGAAATGGTAGCACGTCGCGCTCGAAGCGCTCGCGCGTCATCGACGCGAGATCGCCGGACGACGAGAGATTGATCGCGGGAAAATCCAGATACGACAGCCAGCTGAATTCGAAATCCGCCGGGCTGTACGAGTAATGGCCGCCGCCGTGGCTGATGCTGTCGCCGAGCACGGCAACCGCCCAATGGTCTGACGGCTCGGCGCGCATTTCGTTGAACTCTGACCACTCGCCCAGATACGCGCCGCCCGCGTCGACGGCGCGCACGCGCCATGCGTACGTCCCGATGCGCGGCTCGCGGTCATAGAGTTCCGTCACGTCCGACTGCATCGTCTCGACGAGCGACGCTTTCCCGGCGGCCGCAGCCTCCGGCGTGCCCTCATAAAGCTCGAGCGTATACCCCGCCGCGCCCGCGATGCCGATCCAATCATAGACGGGATAGAGGAGTGTCGTGCCATTCTCCTTGCCGTATTCGGAAAAAATCACGGGCCGGTCGAAATCTTTCTCGTCCTCTGACGTATAGAGCGTCGCGAACTTGCTCCATTTGCTGAGCGGCTCGCCGTCGAAGCCGATGGAGCGCACGCGCCAATAAATCGGCTGCTTGCCGAGATACGCGCCCGCGATTTCGCGGAGCGGCGCGTTATAATGATTCGTATAAACGGCGCGCGTCGCGTAGAGGCGATGTTCCCTCTTCGCGTCCGGCGCGGAATAAAATTCGATCTCGTAGACGACGGCCTGCGTATCCTTGTCCCACGAGAGTAGCGGCGCAAACGCTGCTGGCGCTGCCTCCGTCGTCTCTTTGAGCCCCGTGAGCCCCTCGGCCACGGGAGTCTTCGCCTGCTCTGCCCGCGGCCCTTGCCACCAAAAGCCCAGCGCCGCCGATACGAGCACGATCACGAGCGCCAAGAGCGCTCTTCCTTCCGTCCCCCTCACTCCGCTGCCTGTTCGATTTTTTCCATCATTTCCGCCGCGTGCTTGCCGGCCGTCGTCTTCGCATCGCCTTGCAGGCCTTTGACCCAGTCGCCGATGCGCGCGTCCGCGCCTTTGATGTGGAACGTCAGCCATTTCGCGAGGAAGTCGAGGATTTCGAGGATGTGCGCCTGCTGGTTTTCGTCGATCTTGTCGAGATCGATGGCGTCAAGCTTCGCGATGAACGTCAGGTGCGCGTGCTTCTCGCTCCAGATGTACTGGAAGCCGATGGCCTTCATGAACGCCTCTTCATCCGCAAAATGCGTCTTCGTGTAATCGCGCAGCTCACTCAAAACGTCAACAATGCGGTCGTACTTGTCCGTCACGAGCTGGTCATTGAGGAGATCGTACGTCTGGTTCGCGAGCTCGAAGAGACGCGCATGCTGCTTGTCGATGAATTCGATTCCCGTCAGGAAATCTTCGGTAAATTCATATTTCATGGGATGTCCCTGCCTTTCATTTTCACTTTTATTGTAAACCAGCGGCGTGAGAATGTCTAGTGAATCGCGTAGTCCTTTCGCGTGCTCGCAGCGAGGCAGATTCCCGCGTTTTCTAGGCAAGAGGTCTTATTTTCAAAAAAAGCGATGACATAGCAGGGAATTGGCCGCAAAGGTCGAATATAGATGCTAGAGAAGAATGTGCAAGGAGGGATTCGCTTTGCGTGCTGTTTCTGTGGAAGACCTGAAACCGGGCATGATCCTCGCCCGCACGCTGGTCAACGATGACATGGTCGTCATCCTTTCCGAAAATACGCTGCTGACGAAAGCGCATATCACGCGCTTGACGTTTCTGAATATCCCGGTCGTCTACGTCAAGGACGAGTATGAGCTCAGCAAAAATTATCAGACCGTCGCATCGATCTTCAACCGCGGCAATGCATTCGTCAAAGACTACAAAAATGTCGTCGAGACGGCGCGGCAGATCATCGACGAGGTGCGCGAGACGGGCAATGTGCCGGTATCAAAGACGGACGGCGTCGTGACGCAGAAGATCACGCCGCTCGCGCAGTCCAGCGGCGTCATCGACTACCTGTTCGAGCTCAACCATCTCGCGGCCGACGTTTACAACCACAGCCTGCGCGTCTCGATCCTCGCCGGCGTCATCGCGAAGTGGATGAAGTTCGACGCGGAAAAAGCGAGGGATCTCATGCTCGCGGGCTTCCTGCATGACATCGGCAAGACGAAGTTCGACCAACGGCTCCTCGACAAGAACGTCGAAAACCTCCAGGGCGAAGACTACGAGCGCTACATCCAGCATACGGTCGACGGCCAGCATATCCTCATGAGCGTCGGCGACCTGTCAGACGGCGTGAAGTACGCGGCGATGCAGCATCACGAGCGCATGGACGGCTCGGGCTTCCCGTTCGGCAGCGTCGGCCCGGATATCCACGAGTACGCGCGCATCATCGCCGTCGCGGACATCTATGACAACATCACGACGGAGCGCGAAGGCTACGTGAAGCGCACGCCGTTCTCCGCTATCGAATACATCACGCGCGAGATGTACACGACGCTCGACCCTGCGATCTGCATCCCCGTGCTCATCCGCATCAAGGACGCATTCCTCGGCTCGCGCGTCGTCCTCTCCGACGGCTCGAAAGGCAAAATCGCGGCCTTCCCGAATGACTTCGCGGCGAAACCGATCATCGAAGTGGCGAAAGACAACGTCGTGAACTTGAATCAACGACCTGACCTGTCCATCACCGAATATAACCCGAAATAAATGCTTGGCATGAAGAGACTGTTGCATTTACTGGAACGGTTTCATAAAACTGCCAATCGTAACGCTCACAGCAGTCTCTCCCCCTGGGAGAGCTGGCGCGCACAGCGCGACTGAGAGGGTACAAGGGTGCGATTTGTTCCAAATACAAAGCAGCCTCCAAAGCATTACGTTTTAACTCAAACGGCTCGATGCTTTGAAGGCTGCTTATTTTTGTTTGGCTATCGCACCCTAGTACCCTTTCCACCGCTGACGCGGTCCCCCTTTCCCAGAGGGAAAGGCTGCTGTATTCGTTACGCGCAGCAACAGATCCACGTGGAATCGGTCTAGTAACTGCAACAACAGTACCTTGTGTGCTTCGAAATGCTCACAACGTCTTCAAGAGTTCCTGCACTTTTCCAAGGTATTCGCTGCGCGAGCACGTGATGACTTCGCCCGTCTTGCGCACCTTGATCTCGATCGTGTCACTCTCGACGGCTTTCGGGCCAATCGTGACGCGGAGGGGATAGCCGATGAGGTCGCAGTCTTTGAACTTGACGCCGGCGCGTTCTTTGCGGTCGTCGAGGAGCGTGTCGAGGCCTGCAGCCTGGCATTCTTTGTAGATTTCCTCGCCGTAAGCGAGCTGATCGTCCTTCTTCGCGTTGACGACAGCGACGACGACTTCATACGGTGCGATGGCGCGCGGCCAGACGATGCCGTCCTTGTCATTATTCTGCTCGATCGCCGCGGCCATCGTGCGGCCGACGCCAATGCCATAGCAGCCCATCCAGAGCGGCTGTTCCTTGCCCTGCTCGTCGAGGAACGTCGCGCCCATCGCTGCGCTGTACTTCGTGCCGAGCGCGAAGACCTGGCCGGCCTCGATGCCGCGCGTCATCTTCATCGGCGCACCGCAATGCGGGCACGGATCGCCCTCTTTGACCATGCGGAAATCGCCGACAGTGATGAGCTCTTGGTCGAAATCGCGCGCAGGGTTGACGTTCTTGTAATGCACGTCTTTTTCGTTCGCGCCCGTGACGCCGTTCTTCACATTCATGACGCTCGCGTCGACGAAGACATGCGTGCCCTTCTTTATTCCGATGGGGCCCATGAAGCCTGGGCAGCCGCCAGCGGCCTGGATGACATCTTCCTCTGCCATGCGCAGCTCACGGGCGTTTTCGAACTGGTTCAGCACTTTAACCTCATTGACATCGTGGTCGCCGCGGATGAAGACGAGCGCGAGCTCGTCCTCGTCCGTCTGATAGGCAACGGCCTTGATCGTCTTCTCGGCCGGAATATGCAGGAACTCGCAAAGGCTCTCGATCGTATTCGTGCCGGGCGTCGGCACTTTTTCAAGCGGCAGCGCTTCTTCGTCTGCCGTCTCGACGGGCTTCAGTTCCGCTTTTTCATCGCTCGCCGCATACTCGCACGCCGTGCAGTATGCGATGTTCGACTCGCCGGCGTCGGCAAGCACGGTGAATTCGTGCGAATGGCCGCCGCCGATCGCGCCGCTATCGGCCTCGACCGCACGGAAGGTCAGGCCCATGCGCGTATAGATTTTACTGTACGCGTCATACATTTTCTGATACGACACCATCATGCCGTCCGGATCCTTGTCGAACGAATACAGGTCTTTCATGATGAATTCACGGCTGCGCATGAGGCCGAAGCGCGGACGGCGCTCGTCGCGGAACTTGTCTTGGATCTGATACAGCAGGACCGGCAGCTGCTTGTAGCTGTGGAGCTCGTCGCGCACGAGGTCCGTGATCATTTCCTCGTGCGTCGGGCCGAGGCAGAAATCGCGGCCATGACGATCCTTGATGCGCATCATTTCCGCGCCATACGCCGCCCAGCGGCCGCTCTCCTGCCAGAGCTCGCCTGGCTGGAGGATCGGCATCATGACTTCCTGGCCGCCCGCCGCGTCCATCTCCTCGCGGATGATCTGCTCGATCTTGCGGATGACGCGCCAGCCGAGCGGCAAAAACGTGTACATGCCGCCCGCGACTTTGCGGATCATGCCCGCACGGTACATGAGCTGATGGCTGACGATCTCGGCTTCGGCAGGCGTATTGCGTAACGTTGGTGCATAAAGGTTCGATGCTCTCATTGTGCTTTTCGTTCCTCCAAAATACTGTCAATTTCTTTGAATAATTCGCTGACGAGCGCGCTCTCCGGCACTTTGCGGATGATCTCGCCCTTGCGGAAGACGAGGCCTTCGCCTTTGCCGCCCGCGATGCCGACATCCGCCGTGCGCGCCTCGCCCGGGCCGTTGACGACGCAGCCCATGACGGCAACCTCGATGGGCTCCGTGATGCTTTGTAATTTCTTTTCGACTTCCGCTGCAATCGCGGGCAGGTCGATGCTCGTACGGCCGCACGTCGGGCAAGCGACGAGCGTCGGCCCGTATTCCTTGAGGCCGAGCGACTTCAGGATCTCGTTCGCCACTTTCACTTCGACGACAGGATCGCCCGTCAGCGAGATGCGGATCGTGTCGCCGATGCCCTCCGCGAGCAGCGCGCCAATGCCGACGGCGGACTTGATAACGCCCGTGCCGGCCGTACCGGCCTCCGTGATGCCGAGATGAAGCGGATAGTCCACCTTTTCGCTCATGAGGCGGTACGCCGCGAGCGTCAATGGGACATCGTGCGCTTTCAGCGAAATCTTCATGTCGTGGAAATCTTGCGCTTCGAGGATGCGCACGTGCTCGAGCGCCGACTCGACGAGCGCTTCCGCTGTCACGCCGCCGTATTTTGCGAGGAGCTTTTTATCGAGCGAGCCCGCGTTGACCCCGATGCGGATCGGGATGCCGGCCGTTTTCGCCTCTTTGACGACGGCGCGCACTTTTTCCTCGCCACCGATGTTGCCCGGGTTGAGGCGTAAGCCGTGAATGCCCTGGCGGATGGCCTCGAGCGCGAGGTGATAGTCAAAATGAATGTCGGCGACAAGCGGCACGGGTGACGCCTTGAGGATATTTCCGAGATTGCGCGCCGCGTCCATGTCCGGCACAGCGAGACGCACGATGTCGCAGCCCGCCGCCGCGAGCGCGCGGATCTGCGCGAGCGTCGCCTCCGTGTCTGTCGTCTTCGTATTCGTCATCGACTGCACGGACACGGGCGCGCCGCCGCCGATGGCAACGGGGCCGATGTGGATCTGCCGCGTCTTTTTGCGTTCAAATGTCATTTCCTTTTCAACCTCCAAAGAACACGCGCATGATGTCGTTCTTCGTCGCGAAAATCATGAGCAAGAGCAAGAGCGCAATGCCGACGCGCTGCGCGTAGTACATCGTCTTGGAGCTCACGGGGCTGCCCTTCACGGCCTCGATGCAAAGGCTCGCGAAATGGCCGCCGTCAAGTGCCGGAATCGGGAACAGGTTGATGATGCCAAGGTTCAGCGACAAGAACGCCGTGAAATTGAGAAGCGGCACGAAGCCCATCTCCGCAACCTGCCCCGCCATCTGCGCGACGCCGATAGGTCCTGCGAGGTCGGCACCCGAGAGCTTCAAGATGATCTTGTAGAGCTCATAGAGCATCATGCCGATGATGCCGACGGTCTTTTTCACGGCGAGCACAGCGCAATCAATGACGCCAGGGTACGTCGTATCCGTCGAGCTCATAATGCCGACGAGATAGCGGTTCGACTGCTTGTCATATTTTTGCGTGACAGCGACGTTTTGCTTCGCGCCGTCGCGCTCGATCTCGAATGTCACGGGCGTGTCCGGTGCAGCCGTTGCCTCTTCGTTCAGCGTCGTGACGATCTCGCTCCATGTTGCGATAGGTTTGCCATTGATCGCAAGCACGCGGTCGCCCTTCTGGAGTCCCGCTTCCGCCGCCGGCCGGCCGCTGATGACCTCACCGAGCACCGGTTCCGTGCTCGGCGTGCCGACGCCGGCGTAGAGAAACACGCCGAAGAAGATGAAGACGGGCAGGATGAGGTTCATGCCCGAGCCCGCGAGGATGACGATCATGCGGCGGAGCACGGATTTTTCGCAATAGCCACGCGGCCCTGCGTCATTTTCCTCGGGATCCATTCCCGCGATGTCATTGAAGCCGCCGAGCGGGATGGCGCGGATGGAATAGACCGTCTCGCCGCGCTGCGTCGACACGAGCTTCGGCCCGAAGCCGATGGCAAATTCGTCGACGCGCATGCCCGTGAGCTTCGCCGTCACGAAATGGCCGAGCTCATGCACGAGCACGAGCAGGCCGAATACAAAAATCGCTGCTGCGATGGTAAGGACCATCGAGTCACCGTCCCTTCTCTTTCAATAAATCCTCTGCATACGCGCGCGCCCAGCGATCTTCCTCGAAGAGCTCGTCAAGCGTCGGCGCCAGCGTGCACGCGCGCTTCATCATCGTCTGTTCGATGATGTCATAGATATCGAGGAAATGGATGCGCCCGGCAAGGAAGGCCGCGACCGCGACTTCATTCGCCGCATTGAACGTGCACGGCATCGTGCCGCCCATCTTGCCCGCTTCATAGGCGAACGCGAGGCCTTTGAATGTCTCTGTATCGGGCTTGTCAAACGTCAGGTCATGCATCTGCCAGAAATCGAGGCGCGGGAACGCGGACGGCTGCCGCTCGGGATACGTCAGCGCGTACTGGATCGGCAGCTTCATATCCGGCGCGCCGAGCTGCGCGATGACAGCGCCGTCAATGAACTGCACCATCGAGTGCACAATGCTCTGCGGATGCACGACGACCTGGATCTGATCGTAATCGACGCCATAGAGCCATTTTGCCTCGATCACTTCGAGGCCTTTGTTCACGAGCGAGGCCGAATCGACCGTGATCTTCTTGCCCATGTTCCATGTCGGATGCGCAAGCACCTGATCGACGGTTGCTCCCTCTAACTCTGAACGTTTCTTGCCGCGGAATGGGCCGCCCGAGCACGTCAGCAAAAGTTTTTCAATCTTGCCCGTCCGTTCGCCCTGCAAGCACTGGAAAAACGCGCAATGCTCGCTGTCGACGGGTAGGATCTTCACGCCCTGCTCCTTGGCGCGCTTCGTCACGAGCTCGCCGGCCACGACGAGCGTCTCCTTGTTTGCGAGCGCGATATCTTTCTTCGCGTCGAGCGCCTTCATCGTCGGTTCGAGGCCGGCGAATCCCATCATCGACGTGACGACGATGTCAACGTCGTCGATGGCCGCTGCGTCAATGAACGCTTGACGGCCGCCGGCCAGCGTCGTGCCCGCGCATTTGCCAGCGAGACGTTCCTTTAACTCTGCATAAGCAGATTCATCCGATAAGACGGCAAGCTCTGGCTGGAACTCTTCGACCTGTTTCGCAAACAGATCAACGCTCTTGTTCGCTGCTAACACGGAAACGTGGAACAGCTCCGGATGCGAACGCACGACGTCGAGCGTCTGCGTGCCGATCGAACCCGTCGAGCCCAAGATGGCGAGATTTTTCACGATAGCCGCCTCCTCACTGGTTCACGAGCACGAGGGTCGCGAAGTAATAGACGATGGGTGCCGTGAACAGCACGCTGTCAAAGCGGTCCCAGACGCCGCCGTGCCCGGGGATGATATTGCCAGAGTCCTTGATGCCCGTCTCGCGCTTCGCCACGGACTCGACGAGGTCGCCGAGCGTCGCAAAAATCGAGAGCGCAAGGCCGAGGCAGGCCATCTCGAACACAGGGAAGCCGAAGAACACGCCGAGCCCTGCCGTCGCTGCCGTCGTGCCGACGAGCGAGCCGCCGAAGCCCTCGATCGTCTTGCCCGGGCTGATGCTCGGGCAGAGCTTGTGGCTGCCGATGGCCGAGCCGACGAAATACGCAAACGTATCGCTCGCCCAGGTGCCGATAAACATGATCCAGATCATGGCGCAGCCAAATTCGAACGAACCGATGGGCGACGCAAGCGCCGGCCCATCCGCCATGCGCAGCAGCACCATGTGCGAGAACGGCATGCCGAAATACAGCACGCCCGCGACGGACAGCGCCGCATCCGTGAACGTCACGCGGCCATGCAGCAACACGCTGAGGAGCAGCATGAGCAGCACGGCGACTGTCGTGACGGCCATCGTCTCCTCGGCATTGCCGAGCCAGCCGCAGCCCCAGAGGACCGCGAGCGCGAAGAGTCCGAGCACGAACGTCAGATGGTCGCCGCGCTTCGCGAACGCGCGCACGTACTCGAACCAGGCGAGCAGCATGAGCACGAGCGCGAACGCCGCGAACAGCGTGCCGCCCGTCTGGATGACAAAGGCGGCCAGCGCGATGCCGACGACGCCTGTGATGATTCTTGTCAGCAAAACAAAATCTCCTTACTTCTTTTTGTCTAACCCGCCGAAGCGGCGCTTGCGGTGCGCGAAATCGACGAGCGCGTCAACAAATTCCTCCGGCGTGAAATCCGGCCAATTCGTCTGCGTGAACCAGAACTCGGCATAGGCCGCCTGCCAGAGCAGGAAGTTGCTGAGGCGCAGGTCCCCGCTCGTGCGGATCACGAGATCGACGGGCGGGTCGCCTGCCGTATCGAGCACGGATTCGAACATCGTTTCGTCGATTTCCGATGGCTGGAGCTCGCCTGCTTTCGCGCGCGCGGCAAGCGTCTGCGCAGCGCGCAGGATCTCGTCCTGCCCGCCGTAATTCGCCGCGATGTTGAACACCATGCCGTCATTTTTCGCGAGACGGTCGGCCGCCGCGTGCATCTTCGCGAGGAGTGCCGCGCTCATGCCGTCCTCTCGGCCGAGGAAGCGCAGCCGCACATGGTTGTCATCCATTTTCTGGATTTTCTTGTCGAGATATTCCGAGAACAAGTTCATCAAGAAATCGACTTCCGGACGCGGCCGCTTCCAATTTTCCGTTGAGAATGCGTAGACGGTCAACACTTCGATGTGCAGGTCGACGCACGTCTCCATGATGCGTTCAAGCGTCTTGACGCCCTGCGCATGGCCGGCCGTGCGGATGAGGCCCTGGCCTTCGGCCCAGCGCCCATTGCCGTCCATGATGATCGCGACATGGCGCGGCCGCCGGTCTTCCGGCACTTTATCGTAGAGGGACAAGAGGTCCGTTTCTTCTTTCGAGGCTCCAAGTCCCAGAATTTTCTTCCACATATCCGTTTTCTCCTAAATCGAAACGCAGAATAAAACGAACCCCTCCTGCCTTTCTGGAAGAAGTGAACAAAAAACGCGCACTTCCACAAAAGCCAGGAGGGGCCGCCTTGCGTCAGGGAGCTTCAATCGCGGATACCGGGCAGCCGGCAGCGCACGCACCGCACTCGACGCACTTGTCTGGATCGATCTCGTAATGCTCTGCACCTTCGCTGATCGCCTCGACCGGGCAGGTCGCTGCGCAGGAGCCGCAGGAGATGCAATCGTCACCAATCTTGTATGCCATATTCGGGCACCTCCTTTCAAAAGGAAAGCTCTGGCGAGGACGCCTGGAGCCTGGCCGCGAGGGCCAGTGCGAGCGTGCCGTCCAGGAGTTTTCGCTCGCGGACGACGTAAAGGCAGCGCTCGTCTGTCTTGAAATAATCACGCGTTGGGCGTGTGATTTCCGTCTGGTAAGGGAGGCCGGCCGTCTCGAGCTCCGCTTGCACCTCCGCAAACGGGCGGCCGACATAGCGAAGCGGTTCTTGAATCTCTGGCATCACACTTCGAGAATCTCTTTCTCTTTCGCTTCGCGCGCCGCATCGACGAGCTTGATGTACTTGTCGACGAGCTTCTGCATGGAGTCCTGGCCGCGTTTCGCCTCGTCTTCCGTGATTTCTTTCGATTTCTCGATCTTCTTCACAGCGTCGTTGCCGTCGCGGCGGATGTTGCGCAGCGCGACTTTCGCCTCTTCCGCCTTCTTGTTGACGGCCTTGACGAGTTCCTTGCGGCGCTCCTGCGTCAGCTGCGGAATCGTCAGGCGGATGGCCGTGCCGTCCGAATTCGGGTTCAGCCCGAGGTCGGACTTCATGATGGCGACTTCGATGTCGTGGAGGATCGTCTTCTCCCACGGCTGGATCAAGATCATGCGCGGCTCCGGCACGGAGACCTTCGCGATCTGATTCACGGGCGTCGGTGCGCCGTAGTAATCGACGAGCACCTTGTCGAGGAGCGACGGTGTCGCGCGGCCGGCGCGCAGCGAAGCGAACTCGTGCTTCGCCGCCTCGAGCGTCTTCTTCATGCGTTCCTCATGCGAGGAAAGGATATCCTTTACCATATTCAGTCATTGCCTCCTACCGTCGTGCCGATGTTTTCACCGAGCGCTGCGCGCACGATGTTCGTATGATCGTCGATGTTGAAAACGACGAGAGGAATCTTGTTGTCCATGCAGAGCGACGTCGCCGTCGAATCCATGACCTGGAGTCCCTTGTTCAAGATTTCGATGTACGTCAGCGTATCGAATTTCTTCGCATCTGCGAACTTGTTCGGGTCGCGATCATAGATGCCGTCCGTGCCTTTTTTCGCCATGAGGATGACATCGGCCTCGATCTCGGCCGCACGCAGCGCCGCCGTCGTGTCCGTCGAGAAATACGGATTGCCCGTACCGGCACCGAAGATGACGACGCGGCCTTTTTCCATGTGGCGGATGGCCTTGCGGCGGATGTAGAGCTCCGCGACCTGGCGCATCTCGATGGCCGTCTGCACGCGCGTGTCGACGTCAATCTTCTCGAGCGCATCCTGCAAGGCGAGCGCATTCATGACCGTCGCCATCATGCCCATATAATCAGCCGTCGCGCGATCCATGCCCTTCGCCGAGCCCGCGAGACCGCGCCAGATGTTGCCGCCGCCCACGACGATCGCCACGTCGATGCCATGCTCGCGCACTTTCTTCACCTGCGCCGCGATGTCATCGACGACGCTCGGATTGATGCCGAAGCCCTGATCGCCCGCGAGCGACTCGCCGCTGAGTTTCAGAACGATGCGCTTGTATTTCGCCGTTTTCAAAACAAGATACCTCCATATTGCATTGCATGCTTGCTTGTATCTTTATAAGCTATTCGACAAGTTTTCCGAAAATCCTTTAAAATTTCGTTCGCCTCTTAAAAAAGCTGTTGCCGGCACGATGGCAGCAACAGCTTTTAAGACACGTCTTACGCCTCCCCCTCTGGGAGAGGTGCCGAACGAATGCGAGGCGGAGAGGATAGCGTATGGACAAATCCTGTATCCCTGCCGGAAGGAATACGAACATACTTACGGCGTTACCCTCTCAGTCGCCCTTCGGGCGCCAGCTCCCCCAAAGGTGGAGCCGTAAAAACGGATTCCGAAAATTACTGCATCTGAGCCTTGACCTCAGCTGCGAAATCTTCCTGCTTCTTCTCGATGCCTTCGCCGAGCTGGTAGCGGACGAACTCCGTGACCTTCTCGCCGCCGAGGATCTCCGTGACCGTCTTGTTCGGGTCTTTGACGAAGACCTGCTGCTCGAGGCAGACTTCCTTGTAGTACTTCTTGATGCGGCCGTCGACGATGCGCTCGAGGATATTCGCCGGCTTCTTCTTCGCCGACTTCTCATTCTCTTCCTCGGCCTGCTTCAGCGCGACCTCGCGCTCATGTGCCACGACCTCGGCCGGCACGCCGGACTCGTCGATGGCGACCGGGTTCGCCGCTGCGACCTGCATCGCGACATCTTTGCCGAGCTCGTCGCTGCCGCCCGTGAGGTTCACGAGGACGCCGATCTTGCCGCCCATGTGGATGTAGGACGCGAGCTTGCCCGCCGTCTCGAAGCGCGTGAAGCGGCGCAGCGAAATCTTCTCGCCGATCGTCGCCGTCGCTTCCGTCACGAGCGCCTCGACCGTCTTGCCGTCGATCTCGCTCGCGAGGAGCGCCGCGAGGTCGGCCGGGTTCGTCTCAGCGATGTGCTTCGCGATCTTCGCCTCGAGGGCGCGGAACTGCTCGTTGCCCGCTGCGAAGTCCGTCTCGCAGTTGACTTCGACGAGCACGCCGACTTTGCCGTCATCCGTGACGTAGGCAGCGACAGCGCCTTCCGCCGCGATGCGGCTGGCTTTTTTCGCAGCCTTCGAAATGCCTTTTTCGCGGAGCCAGTCGATGGCCGCCTGCATATCGCCGTCCGTCGCCGTCAGCGCTTTTTTGCAGTCCATCATGCCCGCGCCCGTCTTCTCGCGCAGCTCTTTGACCTGGGAAGCCTTGATTGCCATGTGTGTTGTTCTCCTCTCGATACGCTATTTAATGTATGAAATCTCGTAAAAATAACGAGGTAAGGGATAACGTCCCTTACCCCGCTAAAAGGTTCTTATGGAATTTTATTCAGCAGCCGCTGCTTCTTCCGGAGCTGCCTCGCTGTTGCCCTGGCGGCCTTCGAGGACGGCATCCGCCATCTTGCCCGTGAGGAGCTTGACGGCGCGGATGGCGTCATCATTGCCCGGGATGACATAGTCGATTTCGTCCGGATCGCAGTTCGTATCGACGATCGCGACGATGGGGATGTTCAGCTTGCGAGCTTCCGAGACGGCGATGCGCTCTTTGCGCGGATCGACGACGAAGAGAGCGCCTGGGAGCTTCTTCATCTCTTTGATGCCGCCGAGATACTTCTCGAGCTTCTCCATCTCGTGACGGAGCACCTGGACTTCTTTCTTCGTGAGGACGTCGAACGTGCCGTCTTCTTCCATGGCCTCGAGTTCCTTCAGGCGCTTCACGCGCTTCTGGATCGTCTGGAAGTTCGTCATCATGCCGCCGAGCCAACGCTCATTGACATAGAACTGGCCAGCGCGTTCTGACTCTTCTTTGATGGACTCCTGCGCCTGCTTCTTCGTGCCGACGAAGAGGACGCTCTTGCCCTCTTCCGCGACACTGCGAAGGAATGCATACGCTTCGTCGATCTTTTTGACCGTCTTCTGCAGGTCGATGATGTAGATGCCGTTGCGCTCCGTGAAGATGTACTTCGCCATCTTCGGGTTCCAACGACGCGTCTGGTGGCCGAAATGGACACCTGCTTCAAGTAACTGTTTCATGGAAATCACTGCCATGATTGGTGCACCTCCTGTTTTTTCTTCTGCGTGCTTCTGCGATCGCGCCACTGATTTTTATCAGCACAGGGCGACCATCCGCGCGCATGTTTTTTCTTGACACCGCGAGATATTATATCATAGCGAAAAAACAAATACAACCGCACGAAAAAATATTTTTCCTCGCGCCGTTCCGCTGCGCCATGTATACAATCGGTTCCAACCGTTTCACGTGGACAAGCGTTGCTTTCTTCCTTATAATAATGATGTACCTATTCCATATTTTTATAGGAGGAGGGTTTTCTATGAACCTATCTGTAAAAATCTTCATTGCCCTCGTGCTGTCTGTCGTCGTCGGACTCATCGCGGGCGAGCCGGCGTTGCCGTTCATCAAATGGTGGATCGCGCCGATCGGCACGATGTTCATCAACCTCATCAAGATGATGATCGTCCCCGTCGTCTTCTCGTCGCTCATCGTCGGCATGACAAGCATCGGCGACACGAAAAAGCTCGGGCGCATCGGCATCAAGACCGTCGGCATCTATCTCGTCACGACGGCCATCGCGATCCTCATCGGCTTCGGCGTTGCCGGCCTCTTCCACCCTGGCATCGGGCTCGACATCGGCAGCGGCACGGAAGTCAAAGTGAAGGAAGCGCCGTCCATCATGCAAGTGCTCGTCGCGATGATCCCGGCGAACCCGATCGCCTCGATGGCGAAAGCCGACATCCTGCCGACGATCGTCTTCGCGCTCTTCATCGGCGTCGGCATCATCCAGGTCGGCGGCAAGCGCTCCGAGCAGCTCATCGGCTTCTTCGACGCGTGCGCCGAGGTCTGCTACAAGGTCATTGCCATGATCATGGCGATCTCGCCGATCGGCGTGTTCTGCCTGCTGCTGCCCGTCGTCGCGGCGAACGGCCCGAGCGTGCTCCTGCCGCTCCTCTCCGTCATCGCCTGCATGGCGATCGGCTCTTGCATCCACGCCGTCGCCGTCTACTCGACGCTCGCGCGCATCTGGGGCGGCCACACGCCGCTCGCGTTCTTCCGCGGCATGAGCGAAGCGATGATGATCGCCTTCACGACGTGCTCGTCTGCCGGCACGCTGCCGGTTAACATGAAGAACACGCAGGAAAAACTCGGCGTCTCGCGGGAAGTCACGTCGTTTGTTTTGCCGCTCGGCGCGACGATCAACATGGACGGCACGGCCGTCTACATGGGCATCTGCTCGCTCTTCATCGCGAATGTCTTCGGCATCGACCTCAGCCTCGGCCAGATGGCGATGATCGTCCTCACGGGCACGCTCGCCTCCATCGGCACGGCCGGTGTCCCGGGCGCGGGCCTCATCATGCTCGCGATGGTGCTGCAGTCCGTCGGTCTGCCGCTCGAAGGCCTCGGCCTCGTCGCCGGCATCGACCGCATCCTCGACATGTTCCGCACCTGCCTGAACATCACGGGCGACGCAGCCGTCGCTTGCGTCATCAATGAGACGGAAAAGAAATACAACACGGCGGCGTAAGCCTTCCAAAAGCTTTGCATTCAAAAAATGGCTCGACAGCGAAAAATCGTTGTCGAGCCATTTTTCTATTCGGTGAGCTCTCCCCGTTCCTTTTCGAGCGTCGCCAACATCCGCCGGTACGCCGGCCAGATGCCGGACTGCAAGTTGACGCCGTGATCAATCGCTTGCTTCAGCAAAGCCTTGCCCACCTGCTGCTGGAACGCAAAAATCGCAGTTTGCCGCTCGCCAAGGAGCGCTTGATCTTCGATGCAGAGCGCATGCCAATCTATTTGGTGCATGACGACATCCCTCAAGCTCAGCGGAGCTGCTGGTCCCGTATAATTCTCGTGCAGCACCAGCATCATCGTGTACGGCTGCTTCGTGCATGCTTGGAGCAACGCGCGCCACATTTTGAGGAGATGCGGCTTTCCGCCAGAAAAATATCCCAGGAGCCCGCCGCACGCATCAAAGACGTTTCTTCGCACCAAAACGCCCGAAAGGCCACGCGATGGATATTTTCCCCGCTGGAGAAACCACTTCCATGCCAAAGCACACGACACAATCTGACAATTTTCTCTCGCCTTGACACCGAAATTGAGGAATGGCACTGCGTCTTGATAATCGCCCTCCGCGTCCGAAAGCATCATGGGATACGGCCAGTCCTGCAATTCCATACACGTCACCATGTCGCGCAGCTTTTCCGGCCGGACGGTCTCACCTGGCAACAGCCATTCGACATAGGTTCCCTTCGCTTTGGAAAGAAGTTCCTCCGGGCGCATTAAGCGTGCGCCACGTTCCAATGCATCCTGCACCACAGAACGCGGGATGACGCCGCCAAAGACGGGAATGAGAATTTCATGCCACGGATAATTTTCTGCGAGCGCGGAATGGAGGGATTTGCGGAATAATTCGTTTCTGGAGGACGTTTGTTCCCCCCCCCCCCCCCCCCCCACCGGAGCCG
>Ga0256404_1006837_pt1 | contig 18495 bp, 20 predicted proteins | sample RumenRJG_01DNA_FD_185990 | JGI IMG/M metagenome (GOLD analysis project Ga0256404, IMG submission 185990) | Bovine rumen microbial communities from Lethbridge, Alberta, Canada - RJG_01 | ecosystem: Host-associated > Mammals > Digestive system > Stomach > Rumen | place: Canada: Alberta | collected...
CCCGTGTACGCGAACATCGCCGGGTCCCTCCCAAAGCCCTCGCACAGCGCGCGGGCGTCCGCCGCCATGTGGCGGCGGAGCAACGGGCGCGGGGTCCGTATCTCCTGGGTGCCAGGCATCTTTCCTCCAACCTGTGGCGGCTCGTTCTTCTCCACGGATTGTGCCTGCCGGCGCAGTGATGTTGCTTTGGGTTCTAGGGCGGGTCCGATCGCGCCGGAAATGTTGGTGTAAGCGGGGCAACCGTCAGGCTTGACCATCGGTCCAGAAAGAGCGGCCATCGTCCTAGAATCCGAGATCGTAAGGTCCGGAGGTTGGCCCGGAAGATGGGCATCGACCGACTGTCCAAGGACCAGGCGGGCGCGATAGCCAGGGACCTGGACGCCGACGTGGAGGAGCTGCTCTCGCGCGACCTCTCCGTGACCCGCGTCCCCGAGGACCTATTGCACGGTGCGTCCTTCAGAAGGCTCTGAAAGTGCTTCGTACAACAACAAGCCGCCCCGTCTATCATGAAGCCTTGAAGATGACTCCTCCATGACGAACTAGATTGAGGAGTCTGGCCGCGTCGTCATGCAGATTGCGAATCTCATGTGTGGATACGATACAACAGTCGTGACGTGGCCTGACGAGCAGCGGGGTCGCTTGCGCAGAGTTCCTGCGCAAGCGAACGTAGCGGAGTGGGAAAAAGGATTCCGCAAACGTCAATCAGATTCCTCCATCTCGTAAAGTTAACCTACGCTCCACCGATCCTTCACCGAGCGGTCAGTCGCCGCAGCGCCTCGAAACCGCCGTCCGAGTAGGCGTTCAAAAGCGTCTGGATCCGGTCGAACTCGGGCCCGCGCTTCCAGCCCAAGGGCCGGTTTACTGCAAGGTTCCCATATGCGTTGTGAACGAACAACAAATACGCCTCGTCTTCGGACAGACCAGTCTTTTCGACAATAGACGGCACCGCACTGCCTGCCCCAGCCTCAATGACATGCCTGACGATGCGCGAAAACACCTCCTCGTCAGAATAAAGCAGGTGGTACTCAGCGTTAGCCGGTGCCCGCTGGCAGATGCTTGCCTGTGCGTTGCCCTCAAGCGGCGGGGCCGCTGCCAGCGCCTCGTCGATGATGGCGTCAAGAAGTGCGTATTTGTCCTCGTAGTGAAGGTAAAAGGTTCCACGGTTGATACCCGCCCGTCGGCAGATGTCGGCGACCGTCATCTTCGAGAACCCGATCTCCTTCAGTAGCTGGAAGAACGCCTCGCGAATCACGCTGAGCGTGTATCTCGTGCGACGGTCGGCTCTTTTCTCGTCCTTCACCTCTCACCTCCATGCTCCATAGGCAATATCGCGCATCCGTCAGTTAATCGACACAGTGCGAAATCTGATGATTGCCTTCTGGAAAAACGACACGAATACTGTTAATGAACATGTGTCAATCATAACAGAGAGAAGTGAATCCGATGCAACCATACGAAGAGCTTGTGTCCGAGCTTACCTATCGCTCCTTCATGCACGGCGAGGCCTACCAGAACGGCGGGACGCCCTACAGGATGACGACAAAGAAGCCTCTCCCGTATCGGGACCTCGTGAAACGCGCCGCCGGCATGATCGAGGATGCGGACTGCATCCTTGTTGGGGGTGGCTCCGGGCTCTCCGCCGCCGGAGGCGGAGACTTCTACTACAGCGACAACGCTTCCTACCGAGCCCACTTTGGAAAGTTCGCAGAGAAGTCCGGCTTCAAGGGCGCCTTCGCAGGCTCTTTCTATCCCTGGCCAACCCCCGAGTCGCGCTGGGGCTACCTCGCCACGTTTTTGGACACCACCATTAACGCTCCGCTGCGCCAGCCGTACAAGGACCTCGATGCGCTTATAAGCGACAAGGACTTTTTCGTTTTGACGACAAACCAGGACACTCAGTTCCTAAAGATCTACCCGTGGGACAAGGTCGCGGAGATACAGGGAGACCATCGTTTCTTCCAGTGCGGCAACTGCTGCACCGACGAGGTGTGGGACTCGGTCGGGCCCGTTGGCGAAATGATCGGGGCAATGGGAGATGGTCTTGAGGTGCCGAGCGACCTTGTGCCCCGTTGCCCGCACTGTGGGAGGGAAGCATTCCCCTGGGTGCGGGGATACGGCAACTTTCTGCAGGGGGAGCTCTACGAGGAGCAGTACCGGAAGGTCTCGGAGTGGATTGAGGCCCACAGGGAGAGAAAGGTACTCTTCTTCGAGCTTGGCGTCGGTCGCATAACGCCTGCGTTCATACAGGAGCCCTTCTGGATGCTGACCGCGCAGCTCCCTCATGCACACTATATCTCCGTCAACAACGTCACGCAGTTCCTTCCCGAGGCCATTGAGGACAGGGGCATCGCCATCCGCAAGGATATCGCAAAGGCGCTTGCGGACGTTCGATCCGATATGGGAAGGTAGAGCATGAAGCGAGAAGAGCTTGAGGCGGTTCGCAAGGCAATACGCGAGGCCTCGCTCGTTCTGATAGGTGCGAGCAACGGCCTAGATATGGCCGAGGGACTTAACATCTTTGCTCCCGACGCGCATTACCTACAGTCGTACGGCGACCTTGCCAAGGTGAGCGGCGCCCGCTGCATTTTGGAAGGCCTTGCTAGTGCGACGAAGGATCCGTTGCGGTCTTGGGCTTGGGGTGCCCGCTTCGCTCGCCTCGAATGGCTCGGCTACGAGTCGGGTCCCGTCATGGAACCGCTGCGCACGCTTTTGGGCGAGAAGGACGCGTTCGCGATAACCAGCAACATTGACTCCAGGCTCAAGAGTGCCGGCTTTTCGAGCGAACATGTGCTGGAGACCGAGGGATCCGTTTCCGAGATGGTGTGCTCGTCGCATTGCCGCGAGGAGAGATATCCGTCGGAAGGGGCCGTACGCACGCTTGACGCATCGATTGCCGCTGGACGTGTCGACGCATCTCTCATCCCCGTATGCCCGCACTGCGGCGCTCCGCTTGAGCTGGCGTTGGACGAGGCCCGCATGCTGCATCCCGATGCCGAAGCCCTGCGTCGACTCGACACCCTCCGTCAGCTCTGCGACAGGCACAAAGGCAGAAGCATCGTTGTTCTGGAGCTGGGAGTGGGCAGGTACAACGGGACTGTAAAGCAGCTCCTGGCAAAAGCTGTGGCAGGACGGCGCAACGTCACCTATGTTGTATTCAACTATAGCGACGTGGTGTTTCCAGCCGGGTTCGAGGATCGCTGCATCGGGATCGGCGGCGACATGGCAGAGGCGTTTCAAGAGCTGCTCTAACCTAAGCCACTCTAGGCAACGGGATTCACGGGAAGAGGAAGCGGAGAAGACCATGGCAGGCAGACGTCCGAGCATGTTGGACCTCGAGAGGGCGCTCGCTCTTCTCGACGATAGGAAGCTGCAAGATAAGGGGCGCACCTGGCTGCGCTTCATGATTTCCCATGTCGGCTGCTGGCAGGCAGCCGGCGATGTCCACATGCACGGCCATTGGGCACGCGTTCTCATCCATGCGCTGTCCCTTGGCTCGCACATGGGCCTATCCTCAGACGATCTCGACGCGCTGTGCGTCGCAGCCATATTCCATGACACGCGGCGCAAGAACCCGCTGTTCGATGTGGGACATGGCCAGAGGGGGCCGACTCCCTCGACCGAGTGCGGCTTGGGAGCTCGCCCGATGCCGCCTTGCTAAGACACTCGTTTTCGAGGGAGCGCATCCAGTTTGCATGGGAGCTTCTCGACGCTCTGCCCTTCTCCTCCTATGAGAGACGGGAGGATGGCACATCCGGGTCTGGCGCGTCGGAAGGTGCGCCTATCAACAGGCTCTACGTCCAGACGCTCGGACAGCCGCTGCCTCCGCAAGACACCGAGGACCCCGCGCTCTACATGAGGAAGGTCGAGCAGCTCGCTAGTCTCATCAACGATGCCGACGCCGTTGTGGTGGGAATTGGGTCCGGCATGTCCACCTCCGCTGGCTATGACTTCTATCACCAGAGCGACCTCTTCGACTTTGCCTTCGATTCGTTCCGTCGCGCGCATGGGTTCGACACGTTGTTTGACGGCATGTACCACATGTTCTCGACGAACGAGGAGCAGTGGGCGTTCAACGCGGCGGTTTCTGACTTTGCCGAATGCCTTCCCGTGGGCGCTCCCTACAGGAAGCTCGCCATGCTTCTATCCGGAAAGGAGCACTTCGTCCTGACCACGAACGTCGATGGGCAGGTCCCCAGGGCCTTCGCAAAGGGGTCGTACTGGCTGTTCCAGGGCGACATGCGATTCCTGCAGTGCAGCCAGCCCTGCAACGACGAGGTGGTGCATGACGTCTCGGTCACGATGGGGCTTCTTGCGAGCATGAGCGTGGGGGAGGACGGGGTGCCGCGCATCCCTACGGACAGGCTGTCGCGATGCCCCGAGTGCAACCATCTTATGGCCCCCTGGGTCCGTGACGTAAACTTTGCAGAGGGGCGCCTGTGGAGGGAGCAGAAAGACGCGTACGAGAAGTTCGTGGGAAACCACCTTGCCGCCGGGCACCGGGTGCTCTTCCTCGAGCTGGGCGTCAGCTCTATGACGCCTGCGATCATAAAGCTTCCGTTCTGGAGCATGACCGAGCGATACGACAATGCGTTCTACGTCTGCGTAAACCGCGCAGAAGCCAGCGCGCCACAGCAGCTTGGCCAGCGGGGCATGGCCATGACTGCCGACCTAGCACGCGTCATCGACTCCCTGGAAGGCCCCCGTTCGTACTGAGACGAGCAAACTAATCATGCGGACGCGATTCTGCGCTGGGCAAGTCATTCGAGAGCTGCCAGGGGACTGGGCGCTCGATGATCGTTCCGCCGCCACGTGGCGGCGGAGCAACAGGCGCGGGGTCCGTATCTCCTGGGTGCCAGGCATCTTTCCTCCAGCCCGTGGCGGCTCGTCCTTCTCCACGGACTGTACCTGCCGGCGCAGTGATGTCGCTTTAGGTTCTAGGGCGGGACCCGGTCGCGCGACCTGTCTTGGGCAGCGTTTCCCGACACATTCGCATTTTGTTGGAACTCCTAATGACAGCTGACGCCGCTTCTCGTAGAGAATGTAATGACGACAGTTGGTGTGGAGGGGAGAGACAAGTGAAAACGCTGGCGCTCAACGCAAGTCCTAGGAAGGCGTGGAGCACTGCCAAGTTGCTGAAGTCGGCAGCCGAAGGCGCCAAGGCCGCCGGATCCGACGTCGAATACATCGACCTTTACGACTTGAGCTTCACGGGGTGCAGGAGCTGCATGCTGTGCAAGAGGAAGGGTGCGGAGAAGTGCCGCTGCTATTGGAAGGACGACCTGTCGCCCGCTATTGACAAGGTGTTCAAGGCAGATGTGCTTCTATTGGGCACGGCGATTTACCTTGGACGACCGACAAGCCGGTACTTCGAGGTTCTGGAGCGGCTGCACTTCTGCTCGCTTTCCTATGACGACTACAGCAACTACTTCACCGGAAAGGTGAACGTGGGGCTCTTCGTCAGCATGAACGCGCCGAAGGAGTTCTACGACAGGCTCTACAAGGACGCGTTCGAGGGCTACGCGCGCGAGCTCCAGATGCTTAACGGCGAGGTATGCCTGTACCCGTGCCACGATACGCTGCAGGTGGCCGATTACTCCAAGTACAACATGGCGAGCTTCGACGAGGAAAAGAAGAAGCTCTCGCGCGAGAAGAACTTCCCGAGAGACCTGGAGAACGCCTACCAGATCGGGCAGAGGCTGGTGCGCGAGACCTGCGAGTGAGCTGTTACCCTTAGCATCGTACCAACGGCGCGTTTGAAGGGTGGACGGATGACGTTCGAGCAGGATGGTGAAAAGGGTGTCGCGCGCGACGCTGCTGACGCACGGGCACACGAGAGGCAGCGCCTCGTGGCAGACGTGAGGCACTTCTCGCCCACGTGCGAGCAGGAGGAGAAGGATCAGGAGCTGTTTCTGCGCTGGCTCGAGCGCCGCGACTGCCCCGACGTCAGCACGCGCGAAAATGACGTGGCGCACCTGACGGCGTCCGCGTGGGTGGTCGATGCAAATCGCACGCGCGTTCTCATGGCGTACCACCGCATATACGACACCTGGGCGTGGCTGGGCGGTCATGCGGACGGCGACTTTGACCTCGCACGCGTGGCGCTGCGCGAGGTGGGGGGTGAGTCCGGCCTTGCGCACGCGCGCCTTGCCGTGCCGTCGCCCGTCTCGCTCGAGACGCTGTGCGTGAACGGCCACGTAAAGCGGGGCGCGTACGTGTGCAGCCACCTGCACCTCAACCTGACGTATCTGATCGAGGCCGACCCGGCCGAGCCCATCCGCCCGAAGCCGGACGAGAACAAGGCGGTTCGCTGGTTCGAGAAGGACGAGGTCCTCGCGAGCGTGTCCGAGCCGTGGATGGCGAGGTGGGTGTACCCCAAGCTGCTGCGGCTTATGTAAGCTGTACCGCATCCGGTATCGGATGCGGCACAGTCGATGCAGCGACGTGCGCAGGTCTTTTGGGTCTGGTTAGCGGTCGCCGGCTGCGGAGGAAGCTTTTCTGAGTCTTGCTTGTTTCTCCCAAGGAGTCGTGCACGCCGCGCGGGCCAAATCCGCAGCTACCCAGACTCACCCCGAGCCTATCCCTCCAGCTCGCCCTCAAGCTGGTTCTGAATCGCCAGGTAAGCGGCGCTCACGTCGTCGAACACGGACTCGTCCAGCTCAAGCAGGTCGAAGCCCCCGTCGTCCGTCTCGCGGTACCCATAGATGTACACGTCGTCGCTCTCCTCGGGCCCCAGCGCGATGTACTTGCCGCCGTCGTGCTCGAAGATGCCGATGACCTCGCACTCCTCCGAGGTCCCGTCATCGTAGTCAAGCGTGATGAAGTAGTCGTCGCCCAGCTCGACGTCCATTTCGCTCGAAGTCTCGTCCGCCATAGAAGCCTCCCTCGCACTCGTTCGCGTGATGCATCAATCTTAGGCGCCCAACCTTGCACGTAGCTGCGCAAACGCGCACCGTCTCGCACGAGGTCCCCATTGCCTGGCAAACGGCCGGGCCTCGCCCACGCGCTCGCCACGCCGAGGGTCTAGCATGGGCCAAAACCGCCCGTCCTTCTCGGGCACGTCGATTGGGGGAGAAGTGCATACCGACATTTCCGGAGAGCTCGCCTTGGTCACGGGCGCGGGCTCGGGCATCGGCAGGGCAGTCGCTACCCGGCTTGCCAGCTTAGGGTGCGACGTGGTTCTTGTGGGCAGGACCGTCTCGAAACTCCAGCAGACGGCGGCGGAGGTTCGCGCGCGCGGCGCGCAGGCCCACTGCATGCCGTGCGACCTCACCGACGCAGACGCCATCGTCCGCCTTGCCCAGCGCGTCAGACGCGAGTGCGGCAGGCTGGACATCCTGGTAAACAACGCCGGTGTCATGGTGCGCAAGCGCCTGGAGGACACGACCACCGCGGAGCTCGACGCCATCCTCGCCACGAACGTGCGCGCGCCGTTCATCCTGTGCCGCGAGCTGCTGCCCCTTCTGCTTGAGTCCAACGCGGCGGAGATCGTGAACGTGTGCTCCGTCGTCGCGCACGAGGGTTACCCCATGCAGGCGGCGTACGCCGCGAGCAAGCACGCGCTCCTGGGGATGAGCAAGTCTCTTGCGAACGAGGTGTACGAGCGCGGGGTGCGCGTGCACGTGGTTTCGCCGGGCGGTGTTCGCACGGACATGGTGGGGGAGGCGAGGCCGGACCTCGCCGGCGTACCCATGATCGAGCCGGATGACATGGCCGATGCCGTCGAGTACCTGCTGACGCACCGCAGCGACGCCGTCGTGGACGAGATCAGGCTGCACCGCTCCACGAAGGCGCCGTTCTAGCGCCCGCCGCGGAACACGGACTCGCTACAGCTCCAGCCACTGCCTCACGTCGTAGCCCCCGTCCTTGAACGCGGAGCACAGCATGTCCACGCGCGTCGGCAGCACGCGGATGGCCATCATCGTGAACGGCAGCGCGCGAAGCCGCTCCGCGGGGATGCCCTTGTACTCGCATGCGGCAAGGTAGTCCGGCCCAAACGGCTCGAGCACCTCCGCGACCCCCGTCACCTGCATGCCCGCAAGGTGGCCAAACGTGGGATCCGGGTCGAAGATCGCAAGGCACACGCGCTTGTTAGTGGCAAGCGCGCGGAACTTGAGTCCGCCTTCCGAGAACATCCAGAACGCGCCGTCGAACCACTCGTACTCGATGGGGGTGTTGCGCACGAGCGACCCGTTGGAGCTGGCGCACGCAAGCGCGCACACCCTGTGGCTCGCGACAAACTTCTCCATCGCGGCCCGAAGCTCCGCCTCCGGCATGCGGACTGCGTCCTTCTCCCTTGCCTGCCAGTGCTCTGCCGCCTCTTCGTAGTTGACCATGCGTCCTCCGATCCTCGCGTCCGTTCGACACCCATACTTTAGTTTGTTATGCGGACACCTTTGTCCTAAACCAAAAACAAACCCGCATGCGACATGCGTGTCGTGTTGCTTCGCGAGGCTTCCGCCTACAATTTCGGCCGAAGGAGGTCGGGATGGAAAGACAAACGCAAGAAGGCCGGCGCCACCCGCGTGGCGAGTCCGCCCCTGAGGTGCGGGGCGTGGAGCAGGCCCAGCCGGTGGACCTGCGGCGCATGGGCGCGTTTCTGCGTCAGCTGCGCTGCGAGCAGGGCGTGACGCAAGAGGCGCTGGCAGAGCAGCTTGGCGTGTCCGCGCGCACGGTGTCGCGCTGGGAGAACGGCACGACCATGCCGGACCTTGTTATGGTGGTTGAGCTGGCGAAGGCCTTTGGGGTGAGCATCCCGGAGCTTGTCGGCGGAGGCAGAAAGGAGCCCGCGATGGATGCGGCGACGGAGGAGACGGCACGCACGATGGCGACGTACGGGGAGCACGAGGTTCGCGCGCGCCGCAAGAGGACGGTGGCCGCCATGCTGGCGGTGTTTGGGGCGTTCGTGGTCATGAGCGCGCTCGCGGTGTTCCCGCGCGACAGCAGCTGGGGCTCCGTCTACGCGACGGCCGGCGCCATCGTGGTGGTCGCCGCGGCGTGGGCGCTGCTTGCGGATGTATGCGCGACCCGCGCGCGCCGCGTGGCCGCGACGGCCGCGCTTGCGGTTGCCTTTGCGGCCGTGTTCCTGCTGAGCGACTACGTGGGCGTGACGCAGTTCAACCAACCGCCCCGCTTCTGCTACCAGAGGGAATACATGGCCGATTCCGCGGGACGCGAGCGCATGGTGTGGCGGACCCCGCTCTACAGCGTCGTGAGCGACGACCCGTCTAACCAGTCCGCGCGGCTCATGATCCAGGCAAGCTAGCGGGCGCGCTGGCGCTGGGCGAGAAGGACGCTGCGCGGGCCCGAGGGCGGCACTTCTCGCCCGGCGGCGTGCCGTCCCGGACGCCCCGCGCTACACGCGCATGAGCGGCAGCGTCGAGCCGCCGTGCGGCATGACGAGCACGCGCGGCTCGCGCCCCAGGCGACGGCGCTGGGACTCCATGGCCGCATCCACGGCGTCCTGCACGTGGGCAAACGGCGTCATGAAGCAGTCGCGCACCTGGTCGGGCGCCATGTCGGACACCAGGTACACGTCGCAGCGCAGCTCGATCTGCGCGATGGCGGCTGCCTTGTGGCCGCCCAGGCGGAAGTCGCGCTGCAGGTGGTCCACCACATCCCGCGGCGTGCGCGCCTCGTGCATCCACTGCGCAAACGTGTCCTGGCCCAGACCCTCCGCGCACGAGCCCACCAGCACTATGACGCCGCCGTCGCGCACGGGGTGCTTCGCGTTGTCGAGCGCCTTCTGCAGCTGGTACAGGTTCAGGTCCTTTGGCGCGCCGCCCTGGCTCACCACCACGACGTCCGCGTACTCGTGGAGCTCGCAGCCGTAGAGCGCGTCCAGCTTGCGGCACGCGTCGCGCTGCGCGGCCACAAAGTCGCCCGCGGCGCTGTAGACCACGTTCTTCTCCTCGTCGAGAACCACGTTCACGATGAAGTCGAGGCCCACCATGGCGCAGGCCTCCTCCAGGTCGAGGCGGACGGGGCTCTCCATGTTGCCGGAGTGCGCCGCCGGGTCCACCATGAGCGAGTGGTTTGCCTGGATCGCCTGGAACGTGGAGCAGCCGGGCATGATGGCCTTCGCGCCGCCGGAATAGCCCGCAAAGTAGTGGTACTCCACGTTGCCGAGCGCGACGCGCACGTCCGCCGCCGCCACCTCGGCCAGCACGTCCACCGGCGTGCCGTGCGACGTGGTGCCCACGTGCGCAAGGCCGCGCGAGTCGCCGTTAAGCACGCGCAGGCGCCCGTAGTACGGGCCCATGATGGCGCGGAGCTCGTCTTCGGTCTGCGGGCGGTGGCTGCCCAGGGCAATGGCCAGAAGCACGTCCTCGTCGCGAACGCCGGCCGCGTGGAGCTCGTCCATCACGGGCGGCAGCACCGTCGCCGTGGGAAGCGGGCGCGTCACGTCGCTCGTGATCACGCACACGGTCTGTCCGGGGCGCACCAGCTCGCGCAGGCGCGGCGTGCCGATGGGCGCCTCGAGCGAGGCGCGCACGACCTTCTCGCCCGTGGGGCCGCTCGCCACGGGGTTCGCGTGCATGACCTCTATGACGTCCTCCTCCGGAAGCTCGAAGCCCTCCGTGCGCGTGCCTATGCCCACCTCGTAGCGCATGCGTTACCTCCACGTCTGCGATGCCGCCGCCGCGGCGCGTATCCTGACGCAACTGTACTACGCCGCCGCCGTGCGCCGCGGGCGCGTGGCCATGCCGTGACGCATGCGTAATCTTGGCAGAGTTTGGGAGAAACGCGGGCAATCGGGTACCATAGCAACGTTACTGGCTTAAACGAGGAGAAACCCCTTGGGCACCAAGCGCGAGAACTTCAAGATATCCGTCAAGAACCAGGTCGGTCGCGACGCCGCGATTGCGCAGGCTCAGGGCACCACCGCACCGGAGGGGACATCTGACAACCCCTCCCACCGCATATTTACCGTCGCGAACGTGATCACCATGTGCCGCTTCGTCCTGACGGGCGTGTTTCTGTACATGTTCGTGAACGACCTCAACCGCTACCTGGCGCTTACGTTCTACGTGATTGCCGCAGTGACGGACTTCCTGGACGGCCAGGTGGCGCGCCGCACGCAGACGGTCAGCTGGCTTGGCAAGATCATGGACCCCGTCATGGACCGCGTGCTGCTGTTTACCGGCGTGCTCGGCCTCATGCTCACGGGCGAGCTTCCGGTGTGGATGGCCGTGTTCGTGATCGGCCGCGACGCATACCTGTTTGCGGGCTCGATGATCCTGCAGAAGTACCAGCGCCGCCCGGTCGACGTGATCTACGTGGGCAAGTTCGCGACCGCGTTCCTCATGACGGGCTTCAGCCTCCTGCTGCTGGGGCTTCCGCAGGTAAATGGCCTTGGCCTCGTGGACATAGGCTGGCTTCCCGGCCTGGGCCACGCGCGCGCCGCTCTTGGCATTTTCTTCGTGTACGCGGGGCTCCTGTGCTCGCTTGTGACGGTCCTCGTGTACACCAAGCGCGGCTTTGCCATCAAGCGCCGCGCGCTCGAGCTTGGCCACCGCACGGACGAGACCCCGGAGGGCGAGCCCACGCCTGCCTCCGCCGTCGCCGCGGAGGCGGCTGCAACCGGTGCCGCCGCAAAGGAGGCCGCGGTGCGCGAGGCCGCGGCCGAGCGCAGTGCGGAGCGCAGCGCCAAGAAGAAGGGCAGCCGTGCCACGGAGGCGAACTAGCAGGATGAGAAGAGCAATTTTCCTTGTGGCGACCGTGCTATTGGCCGCCCTGTTTGCATGGCCCGCAGCGCCGGCCTTGGCCGAGGAGGCAAAGCCGCAGGTGACGGAGGCCAAGGGCTACGAGATCATCGACCAGGACGGCAACGTGCTCGCGAGCCACGACGCCACGGAGCACATGGCACCCGCCTCGATCACCAAAATCATGACGGCCATGGTCGCGCTGGACTCCGGCGTGGACCTGGACAAGACGTGCACCATCCAGGACATGACGTACCAGGACGGCGCCCAGCTCGCCGGCTACAAGGCGGGCGATGCGCCCACGCTGCGCGAGCTCATGATGGCCATGCTCGTGTACTCCGCAAACGACGCCGCCGCAAACATCGCCGTCGCGGTGTCGGGCAGCGTCGACAAGTTCGCGGAGCTCATGAACAAGAAGGCCAAAGAGATCGGGATGACGAACACGCAGTTCAAAAACCCGCACGGCCTGGAGGAGGACGGGCACTACTCCTGTGCGCACGACCTTGCGCTCATGGGCCGCTACGCGCTTGAGAACTACCCGCTCATCGCGGCCGCCGTCACCACGCGCTCCGTCACGGTGACGGCCGGCGGCCAGCAGAAGACGCTCGCGTCCACGGACGACCTCATGGGCAGCTACGCGGGTCTCTGCGGCATCAAGACCGGCGCGGTCGAGTCCGGCACCACGTTTTTGGGATCGAGCCGCCGCTGGGGCGTCCAGCTCTTCTCGGCCGTGCTCGGCTGCTCCACGCACGAGGGGCGCTTCACGGACACTGCCATCCTGATGGACTGGGCGTACGACACCTACCTGGGGCGCATCAGCCTGGCGCGCAAGGCGTGGCCCGTGCGCGTGGTGGCGGACGCGGACTGCTTCTGGGCAAAGCGCGTGGTCACGGCGCAGTGGGACGCCGCCGGACGCGTCTATCGCGGCCAGGACGTGACGTGGCACACCACGATGCTGCCCTCGGGCACGATGCTTGGCGCGCAGCAGCCGTTTGGCCGCTCCACGTGGACGCAGCAGGGCCGGCCGGTCGCGCGCGAGGTGTACCGCTCCAGCCGCTGGCTGCACCGCGTATCATCCTATAACGTATTTGCGCTGCCGCTGTTCTACGACGTGGCGGGGCTCGTCTCGTAGGGGGTCACATGGCCGAGAAGGACAAGGCGCCGGGGGTCGTGGGTCCCCTGTACGAAGAGCACCTGCTGCTGGGCGCGACGTTCGAGCGCACGGAGCTGGGGGCGCTCAGGACCGTGGCATACGGCGCGTCCGCGCCCGTTGCGGAGTCGCTTGAGGACGGCACGCTCTTGGCGGACGCCTCCGGCATGCGGATGCTTCTGGCCTCGGGCGACCCGGTCGCGCCGTTTGGCGAGGCCGCGTTCGCGGCGGAGCCGCTGCCTGTGGGGCGCGCGGGCTTCTCGCCCGTGTTTCTGGGCGATGGCGCCGTGGCGTCCATCCCGCTGGCGGCGCGCACGGGTGACCACGAGCTGCTCGCGTTCGACGCGAGCCCGCGCGCGGGGGTGCTTTCCGCGTGGCTCACGTTCGTGGCGTCCATCGAGCAGAACGGCTTCCGTCCGTACGAGGGGCTCGAGGTAGAGGACGTGAGCCGCGACCTGGTGCCGCTGGCCCTGTGGGGAAACAACGCCCCGCGCGTGCTGGGCGACTACGTGGGCGGCACCTCCGCGCTGCCGCAGGCGGGCCACGTGGCAAACCTCATGCTGGACGGGCACATTCCCGTGGTGGCATGCGCGGTTTTGCTTGGCGAGGCGCCGCTCTATGTGCTGCTGGTGCCGCCGGACTTCGCGCGCGTGCTGTGGCGCAGCCTCTTGAGCTTCACGGGCGTACGTCCGACGGGCCTTGCGGAGCTGTGGGACGCGGCGCGCGCGAAGGCGGCGTGGCTTGATGCGCTGCAGAAGCCGGATCGCGTGCGCCTTGACCGCACCGACCTGCTTGAATGGGGCCTCATCCGGCCGTCGGCCGACTTCATAGGCGGGCGCGCCCTGTAGCGCGTGATTGGGACGGCCCCGCTCTGGATATAATTCCTAACATCAAACGCGAGGGGGGTACGCCATGCACTATGACTTTCAGACGCTGCCACAACGCCGCGGCACGGGGTCGGCAAAGTGGGAGCTCATGTACCGCGACCAGCCCGATCTGGGGCCAGACGTCGTGCCGCTTTCCGTGGCGGACATGGAGTTTGAAAACCCGCCGGAGGTGAAGCAGGCGCTTCGCGACTGGCTGGATGGCGCCGTCATGGGCTACACGGACCCCACGGACGAGTTCTTCTCCGCGTGCCTTGGCTGGCAGGAGCGCCGCCATGGCTGGACGCCCGAGCGCGAGTGGGTGGTGACGTCGCCGGGCGTGGTGCCCGCGATCTTCAACGCGGTGCGCACGCTCACGAGCCCGGGCGACGGCGTCATCGTGCAGCCGCCGGTGTACTACCCGTTCTTCATGGCGGTCGAGACCAGCGGCCGGCGCATCGTACGGAACCCGCTCGTGGTGGACCGTGCGGACGGCGCGCCGCGCTACCGCATGGACTTCGACGACCTGGAGCGCAAGGCCGCGGACCCCGCGAACACCATGCTCGTGCTGTGCAGCCCGCACAACCCCGTCGGCCGCGTGTGGACGCGACGTGAGCTGGAGCGCGTGCTTGAAATCTGTGCACGCCACGACGTGACCATCGTCGCGGACGAGATTCACGACGACCTCATCATGCCCGGCGTCAGGCACACGGCCATCATGTCCGTCGCGCGCCCGGCGGACTGGCCGCGCCTCGTTGTGTGCACCGCGCCGAGCAAGACGTTCAACATCGCCGGCTGCCAGGCGTCCGTCAACTATGTGCCAGACGCAAACGTACGCGAGCGCTTCGTGCGCGGCTTTAGGGACGTCGCGTCCACGGAGCTCAACTGTTTTGCATATCCCGCGACCATTGCCGCATACACCCGTTGCGACGAGTGGCTGGGGCAGCTACTGGGCGTCATTTGGTCCAACTACCAGATGCTGCGCGACTTCATGCGCGAGCATATGCCCGAGGTCGAGGTGTATCCGCTGGAGGGCACGTACCTCGCGTGGGCGGACTTTGGCGCATGGGGGCTCACCCCGCAGGAACTCGAGCGCTTCATGCACAAGGACGCCCAGCTCTACCTGGACGAGGGCCACGTGTTTGGCAGCGAGGGTGACGGCTTCGAGCGCTTCAACCTCGCATGCCCGGAGCACGTGCTGCGCTCTGCGCTGGAGCGCCTTAACGCCGCGGCGAGAAACGCCGGCCTCCTGGGTCCAAACGGAGGGAGCCAAAAGTGAAGTATGCAATAAACGCGCCCGCAGCGCCCGAGTCCATCGGCCCGTACTCCCAGGGCACGACCGCCGGCAGGCTCGTGTTCGCGTCTGGGCAGCTGCCCATCGACCCCGAGCACTGCGACCGGCTGATAGCCGGAGACGCCGCGGTCCAGACCGAGCGCGTCATCCAGATCGTCCAGGCACTTCTCGCCGAGGCGGACTGCACGCTGTCCGACGTTGCGCAGACGACGCTCTACCTGGCGAACCTGGACGACCTCGACGCCGTGAACCGCGTGTACGAGCGCTACTTCGTGGCGCCGGCGCCGGCCCGCACCGTGGTGGAGGTATCGCGCCTGCCCATGGGGGCGCTCGTCGAGATGGACTGCGTCGCGTGCCGCTAAAGCGTTATCATGGTACGGAAACCTAACAAGAGGGGAGATAGGCACATGCAGCCTACCAAGAACAACGACGCGGGAGCCACCAAGATCTTCCGTATGCCCGCAACGGACGCCACCTCTCCGGACCTCATGGCCGCGGCGACCCCCAGCCACCCCACGCTCACCATCGTGAAGGGGCCGCAGATGGGGTCGACGTTCGAGCTGGCAGATAGCGTGGTCACCATCGGCCGCGACCCCAGCAACACCGTGTTCCTGAACGACATGACGGTCTCGCGCCGCCACGCGCGCCTTGACCTCTCCGGCCTGGAGAGCGGCCTTGCCACCATCGAGGACCTCGGCTCGCTCAACGGCACGTGGGTCGACGGCGCCATCGTCAACCGCGCGCTGCTCAAGGACGGCTCTACCATCCAGGTGGGCACCTTCCGCATGATCTTCCACACCAACCGGAAGAACGTGAGGATCGAGACTGGGAACTAAGCCATGCCCGATGCCGGATACCTCACAATCGGCAAGGTAGTCAAGCGGCTGCAGGGCCAATACCCGGACCTATCGATATCAAAGGTCAGATACCTCGAGGACGAGGGGTTGCTCAACCCGTCTCGCACGCCCTCGGGGTACCGCCTGTACTCGCAGAAGGACGTCCACAGGCTCGAGACCATCCTCTACCTGCAGAAGAACCGCTTCATGCCGCTCTCCGTCATAAAGCAGCAGCTTGATGGGGGAGAAGGGCATGCGGACCTTGCCCAGGCGCCGTATCCCAACGTCGGGGAGGACGACGAGGAGGTCCGTCAGAAGTTCCACCCCATCGACCGCATGCCGGAGCTTCTGGGCGTACCCGTGAGCTTCGTGCGCCAGCTGTCCGAGGCCGGCGTCATCCAGCTGCGCGAGTCGCCACACGGACGCTCTCTCGTGGACGGCAAGGACTTCCAGCTCATCAGGACCTGCGGCGAGCTTCGGCACTTTGGCATCGGCCCGAAGAACCTCCGCCAGTACGTCACGGCCGCCAACAGGGAGAGCGCCATGTTCGAGCAGGCGCTCGTCGTGTTTGCGAAGAAGGGCGGCGGGGTCGAGATGGAACGCACGGAGGAGAACCGCCAGCAGTTTGGCCAGGCACTCTCCGAGATGCTCGCGCTCACGGGTCAGGTACGTGACACCCTCATCCGCAGGCAGATCTCGAAGACCTTCAGCGAGATGGAAGAGTAGAATTACGTACTTGGCAGTGCGAAACAAGTGAAAGGAACACCCGTGGCAGAGAGCGACTACGCAGGCCTGATCGTGGACATTCCCGACTACCCCGAGCCTGGCGTCATCTTCAAGGACATCACGCCCCTCATGGCGGATCCCAAGGGCTTCGCGGCGGCCATCGACGACCTCGCGGACCACTTCAAGGATGCAGGCATCACCAAGGTAGTGGGCGCGGAGGCCCGCGGCTTCCTCGTGGGCGCACCCGTTGCCTATCGCCTGGGCGCCGGCTTCGTGCCCGCGCGCAAGCCGGGCAAGCTGCCGCGCGACGTGTACTCGCAGACGTATTCCCTCGAGTACGGCACGGACGAGCTCCAGATCCACAAGGACGCGCTCTCCGCGGACGACAAGGTCCTCATCATCGACGACCTTGTGGCCACCGGCGGTACCGCGGTCGCAACGGCAAAGCTCGTCGAGCAGGCCGGTGCGGAGGTCAAGGGCTTCGGCTTCATCCTCGAGCTCTGCTACCTCGACCCGCGCAAGGAGATCGGCGCCTCCTACGACCAGGACGTCTTCACGCTCATCAAGGTAAAGTAGCAGCAGGCAACGTGGCAACAGGCAAGTAGCTTCACCAGGCACCTGTCGGCTCTCGCTGGCAGGTGCCTTTCATTGGATGCGGGATGGAAAACACATGGCAAGGCGTAAGGACATCGTAACAAGGCACTTCTCGCGGCGTTTCCAGGTATACATGATCGGTGAGGGTCTCTTCGTGGGCGTCGCGGCGGGGGCAGTCGTCTCGCTCTACCGCCTGGCACTCTCGCACGCCGAGACCCTCCTGCGCACCATCGCGGCGGCCATCCAGTCCAACTGGGCATTCCTGCCCCTGTGGTTCGCGTTTCTCGTCGTTATCTGCGGTGTCGTGTGCCGCCTCATGGTGTGGGAGCCCTTCACGCAGGGCTCCGGCATCCCGCAGATCGACGCCGAGGTGATTGGCCGTCTGGACATGCCGTGGTGGCGCGTGCTTTCCGCAAAGTTCGTCGAGGGCACGCTTTGCGCGCTCGGCGGCCTTTCGCTTGGACGAGAAGGACCAAGCGTACAGCTTGGCGGCATGGCCGGCAAGGCGGTCTCTAAGCTGATGGGGCGCGAAAGGGGAGAGGAGCGCCTGCTCACGACCTGTGGTGCGGCAGCCGGCATGTCCGCCGCGTTCAACGCGCCGCTCACGGGCGTGCTCTTCGCGATCGAGGAGATCCACAAGGAGTTCAACGCCCCGCTCATCGTGTCCGTCATGGCGGCGGCCATCAGCTCCGACTTTGTGGTGTCACAGGTCCTGGGCGTAAAGCCCGTGCTGCAGTTCGTGTTCGCGGCAGACCTTCCGCACCACAGCTACCTGTTCGTCATCGCGCTCGGCATCTTCTGCGGCGTCGCCGGCGCCGCGCACAACCGCGGCATGTTCTGGATGACGGAACAGTTCGACAAAATCAGGCAGCATGCTCCGTACACGCGCCTCATCATCCCGTTTTTAGCGTCCGGCGTGCTCATCTTCCTGACTCCAGACCTCGCCTGTGGTGGCGACGCCATCGTGGAGAAGCTCGCGACGCAGCAGTCGCTTGCCATCGGCACGATTGCGCTTCTCCTCTTGGGCAAGTACCTCTTCACGACGCTCTGCTTTGGCTCCGGCGCGCCCGGCGGCACGCTGTTTCCGCTCTGCGTCATGGGCGCGCTCCTTGGATGCCTGTTTGGCAGGCTTGCCGTCAGCTATCTGGGACTTCCGTCCGTCTTCGTAACCAACTTCATCGTGCTGGGCATCGGAGGCCTGTTCGCCTCCGTCGTAAGGGCCCCCGTGACGGCCGTCGTACTCGCGTTCGAGCTCACGGGCAGCATGGACGCGCTGCTGTCCGTCTCCATCGTGTCCATCCTTTCGTACGTAACCGCAAACCTCCTGCAG
>Ga0256404_1006838_pt1 | contig 18494 bp, 17 predicted proteins | sample RumenRJG_01DNA_FD_185990 | JGI IMG/M metagenome (GOLD analysis project Ga0256404, IMG submission 185990) | Bovine rumen microbial communities from Lethbridge, Alberta, Canada - RJG_01 | ecosystem: Host-associated > Mammals > Digestive system > Stomach > Rumen | place: Canada: Alberta | collected...
CGACGCCGTCCAGCCGCCCCTCCTTTTCCCACCGGGCCAGGACCCTGTGGGCGGCGTTGGGCTGAACGGCGCGGGCGTCCAGGTGGGCGCGGTAGTAGTCGAAGAACACGTCCGGCTCGTTCCGCAAACACTCGTAGGACAGCAGGTACTCCGGCTGGTAGCGGGCGAAGCGCTTCTCGGTTTTGTGGTACAGGCCGTCGCGGCTGCGGAAGTCGGGGATGCCGCTCTCCGTGGATACGCCCGCGCCGCCCAGAAACACCGCGTGCCTGGCCCAGGCGAGCATGTTGCCGAACGCCTCCAGGCGCTGGGCGTCGGTCATGCGATTGAAGAGTTTGTTTTTCACGCGCTTTCCCCCTTCCGGCGCAGGATGCCCAGGTTCTTGCGCACGTACAGCGCGAAGGACACCGCCATGGCGGCGGTGGTCAGGACGATCAGCGCATGGGACACAGCCGTGGGCATGTCGGCAAACAGCAGATGCGACAGCGCGAGGACGTCCAGAAACACCGTGGCCACCTTGCCGTGCAGCTCCGCGCCCTCGACCCGCCCGGAGGTCCGCATGGCCAGCAGGCTGGTGACGCCCACGACGGCCTCCCGCAGGATCATCAGAATCAGCGGGACCCAAAAGGCGGTAAACCGCGTTACCAGGCAGATGAGCATCGCCCCCTGGGTCAGCTTGTCGGCGATGGGGTCCAGCAGCTTGCCCACGTCGCTGACCATGTTGAAGCGCCGCGCGATCCTGCCGTCCAGCAGGTCGGTCAGCGCGGACAGGGCGATGATGGCGGCGGCTAAGAGGCTGTTTTGCCGCGCCACGTAGGCCCACACGAAGAGGGGCACCATCAGGATGCGGCTGAAGGAGAGTATGTTGGGAATCGTGACGATCCTGTCTGTGGAGCGCTGATTCACATTACCACTTCCCGAACATTTTGATGCGTCCGCCGAGCTTCAGGTCCACCACCAGGCGGCAGTCCCGCTTGCAGCACGGACAGTGGCCCTCCGTCTCCTTCACGTCCCGGTGGGAGAGGTGGACGTTGTAGCGCCGGTCAAAGCAGCGCCGGCACAGAAAATCGCCGTATTCCACCACCGTCTTCTGCATCTTCATCCCTCAGCACCTCCCGCTGGTCCTTTTCTCAATTATAACATTATCCGGGGCGAGATACAAGGGGATTTTAGGAACAGGGAGCAGGGAGTTACGGCGTTTGACTTCTGTTGAAATGCTGTTGCTCAATGTATCCTGGAACGGACTCCCACAGTCTGGCCTTCGGCCAGCCAGCTCTCTCGAAGAGAGAGCCATAGGACGCATGCGTCCCCAAAAGGCTCCCTCCCCGAGGAAGCTGGCACGCGAAGCGTGACTGAGGGAGTCGTACACAGCGCTGCGGCCATTCATGGACATTCTGTAAACACCACCCCCAGATCCCTTGATTTTTGCCACCGCCGCCGGTATAATAGAATCCAGGAAACGGTTATGCCGTCATCCCATGAGAATAAGTATCATCTGCCGTTCTCCCCCTACTCCCTACTGCCTACTCCCTACTCCCTACAATCAACAAGGAGGTTGACCGCATGAAGATCGACAAGAGCCTGAACGGGACCGCGCTGGAGATCGCCCTGGAGGGCCGTTTGGACACCACCACCGCTCCGGAGCTGGAGCAGGCGCTGAAGGCGAGCCTGGACGACGCCGAGACGCTGACCTTTGATTTCAGCCAGCTGGATTACATTTCCTCCGCCGGGCTTCGGGTGCTGCTGTCGGCCAACAAGATCATGAACCGGAAGGGCGGCATGAAGGTGGTCAACGCCAACGAGATGGTCAAAGAGGTGTTCGATGTCACCGGCTTTGTCGACATCCTGAACATCGAGTGACCGACGGAGCGAACTATGGATTACAAGCAGAAAGTGACGATGGACCCCTCGGGGTTCGTGCTGTTGTCGGATCTCGTGCCGGGCATCGTGCAGGAGATTCGCTATTTTTCCACCTACAATTTCGTGGGGGAGCGCGTCGACGGCTATGAGGAGCCGGTGGCGCTTCTGACCGTGGAGGCCGCCCGGGCGCTCAAGGCCGTGGCGGGGGAGGTGAACGCCCAGGGCTACCGGCTCAAGGTGTTCGACGCCTACCGCCCCGCCTGCGCCGTGAAGCACTTCATGCTCTGGGGCATCGAGGACCTCGATCTGCGCATGAAGCCCTACTTCTACCCCGATCTGGAGAAGCAGACCCTTTTCAAGGAGGGCTACATCGCCAGCCAGTCCTCCCACAGCCGGGGCAGCGCCGTGGACCTGACGCTGCTGGACATGCGCACCGGCAAGGAGCTGGACATGGGCAGCCCCTTCGACCTGTTCAGCCCCCTAAGCCACCCGGATTCCAAAGAGGTCACCGAGACCCAGTTCGAGAACCGCATGTTCCTCCAAAATGCCATGACCCGCAACGGCTTTAAGCCCATCTACTGCGAGTGGTGGCACTTCTCCCTCAAGGACGAGCCCTACCCGGATACCTATTTTGAGTTCCCGGTGTCCACGCGGGTTCTCAAGAGGTGAGGGGATTTTGTTCAGGGAACAGGGAACAGGGAAAAGGGAAAAGGGGGACGAGGGAACAGGGAACAGGGGACAGGGAACAGGAATGGCCGCTGCCGCGCGGTCTGAAGGGATGCTGAAATATTGCCCGATCTTCCCGAGATAAATGAATACAAGACTGTGTAGAAAACAACCACGCTTTCGGCAATGCCGTACGTGGTTGTTTTATTCATTATACGTCTCTTGGCTACTAATCAGTTCATTACGGAGCCTACAATGGCCACTACAGCAATAACCACTATAATTAGCAAAACCATTTTCCAACCCTCCAGTCTCTAAATGCTAAATAATACCGTTGTAAAACAACGCTATTCATTTTGGATTGTTGATCCACTTTACAGAATAGTTAATCCCAACTGCTTCTCCCATTTTTCTGACGTACTGTTCCAAAAGAATCTTTGCATTGTCTTTTGCCCTATCCAAAAGAGCTTGGTCTTTCTCCGCTTCCTCTTGCATGACTTTTTGTGCTTTCGAAAATGCATTTGTCTGTTCTTTTTTGCTTATGTTCGTAAACAAACCCATTTCAGTTAGTGGTTCGGATAGTGAACTTAGATCTGCATGAACACTTAAAATAGTAGCATCTGGCACATATATCTCAATAGTATTATTAGCGTCTGGTTCATTGACATTAACTTGTCTCGCGTCAATCCCTGCTTCAACTATTCCGCTATATTCCATCCAAAACTGCTTATACCCAGTTTTTGCAAATCTATCAAATGGCCAGAGAAGAACGGTACTTATAGTTTTAACTGTTTCGTTTGGCTCTTCTTCGTAGACAACTACATTATGATAAAAACACTTAAGTGTGGCAAATTCACAAATTGGTTTGATAGTAGCGTATTCAGACAAGTCAATCTGAGTGGCAGCTTTCTTTGCAGGGAAGACAAGGATAAACAATGCTACAATAAAACAAACAATGCCTGCAATGATAGTCGGTGGATACTTTCTTAGATAATTCTGGATTTTTTCTTTCATAACGATACACATGCTCCATATTTATGAAAACCAATCAAGCCCAAATAATGGAATATCCCTTCGGTTTCAGAATTGGAAACGCTAATCCTTCTATAGTAGCCTTAAGGTTTCTTTGAGCAGTATCCATGAGTTCCGAGGATTGTCTTGCTTCACGCTCAACATCTTTTTCACAGCATATTAACATTTCATTAATTCTTATATCTGCATCTGAAGGCAGTGTAGCCATAGATTCTTCATCAATAATGGTCACTTTGAGGTTGATCGGTGGCAAAGATAGTGTAAGCGTCTTATTGTTTTTATCGTCGCCTAATATTTTGACATCCTTCATGTCAATACCCGCTTTTACAATGGCGCTATAACAGATACGGCATTTCACTTTTGTCTTCTCTTCGTTTGCATATGCCTCTGCAATGCCTCTGTATTGAAACTCAGCCGTTGAAAGCTCAGCGATATTGATAGCTTCAGTTAACATTGATGAAACGTCTGTCTTTACACTCCGCATTTTGCCAAACACGTCAAAGCGATGTAGACATGCGAAGACTATAAGTACTACGCCAATACCCAAAACGAGTCTGCTTGGCCATTTTGTTATACTCATTGACTTTCACATTCCCTAAGAAATATATACTAACAATTAACATTATATAGTTAACAGACTGTTTTGTCAAGCCCAATAATGATGACTCACATCACTGTAAACACATGAATTGCGAAAACGTGGCGCAGCGGGAACAAACAGTATTTGCAGGATGACGATGCGTTGCCTGCCAGACTGGATGATGCGCAACGCATAAGGGCGGGCGATGCATCGCTGTTCTTACAGATTATCATAACTCCCCAAGCAATTCAGCTCGGGGAGAGGATAAGTGCAGCGGAGACATGAGATTGTGTTCATTTGATATGGACAAAGTCCCTGCATGCCACATCGAGACGGGTGCTCTATTTGAATGACACCCCGGTATAGATCGTCAGGCTGAAAGGCACGCCGGACTCCAGTTCATCGTCCTCATTGATTGTGATGAAAAAGGATTTTGGTTCCTCGTCACCTTCGGGTGCTGTAACTACCTCCCATAAAAGCTGTTTACCTTCACCTTTCTCGGAGTAGATCGTCACATTGCCCCAATCATCCCCGGTCGCGAGGCAGGTAAAGATGTATGACCCTGCGGGAATATCCTTTCCGCCGATGTAGGCACCACTTGCCAGTGTTGCCGTTCTCTCAATATGCCGGTCGACGACCTCCTTCTGGACACGGTTCAACATTGCCACGATCTCATTGTCGCTCAGTCCAGCGAGATCGATTCCCTCGGATAGGGCAATACCCGCGCATGCGACGAGCAGCAGGGCAACCAGCAATAAAATTAGTTTCTTCATTTCCAATCCCTCCTGTGTATAGATTCTGAATTAATCATAGCACACGGGAGCGCGATTCATGTCGGAGAAGTCCGACAGGCAAATCATAAAGCGACATAATTCGCGATAAAAACACGCCCTGAAATGGAGGCGCACTCCATCAGGGGCAGGATTGCGGGGCAGGATCTCGCGATAAAAACACGCTCCTGTATGAAGGCTGACGCCTACTGCCATTTAAGGAGCGATGCAGATGCAGTACGACCATTACATCACCGGACGGATCATTCGGGAACTCCGCGAACAACAGGGGTTGACGCAGGAGGTGCTCTCGGGCCTCGCGGCGGTATCCCGCAGTCACCTTGCCGAGGTCGAAACCGGCCATACCAATGCCAATGTCGAGACGCTGTGGAAGATCTCCGAAGCGCTGGGCATGAGGATGAGCGACCTTATGCGAATGGTGGAACAAGCTATCGAAGGGGAGGAATAAAACGAGTATAAGCGTCAACGCACTGCGCAGGGGGCGGCCTCTGGCCGCCCCCTGCGGAGCTTGCGACAGCCGCTTTTTTAATTCCCAATTCCCAATTCCAAATCTCCCCCGTCCAAGCGGTGACAATAAAAGCACAAACGCTTAACGTTATACCTTTGCGGGTATTGAAAACAGGCGGTTTTTGTGGTAGAATAGGTTAAATAGCAGAGGTATGCCCTTTGGCGTTTGCCCCGTGGGCGGCGCGGGTATTTTCAGGGAGGGAGGGGTGCGCGTGATCCGATGGCTGAACTATGCCATGGTGTATCTCGGCAGCGCGCTGATGGTCTACAACATCTGCGGCTTCGTGCGCTTCGCCCGCTTTATCAAAAACATGAAATCCTGGGACCACGGCGCGCAGATTCTCAATATCCCCGTGCTGCTGCTGGTTTTCTTCCTGCTGGGCTATCTGGCGGTGGGCTTCTTCGGCGAGCCCGACCTGGTGATCGCCGACATACTTTTTGGCGGCAGTGTGTTCGTGTTCGTGATGTATCGGCTGCTCAACACCATCATCCAGAAGGTGGTGGAGGACGAGCGCCTGGAGGCGGAGCTGCTGGCCGCGGAGGAGAGCAACCGGGCCAAGAGCGGCTTTCTGGCCTCCATCAGCCACGAGATGCGCACCCCGATGAACGTGATTCTGGGGCTGGATACGGTGGCGCTGAAAAACCCGGCGCTGCCGGAGGAGACCCGCGGGCAGCTGGAGAAGATCGGCCAGAGCGCTCGGCATCTGGCCGGACTCATCAACAACATTCTGGACATGCAGCAGCTCGGGAGCGGCGAGCTGGTCATCCACAGCGAGGCGTTTTCCCTGAAGGAGGCGCTGGAACAGGTGAAGGTCCTCACCGCCGCGGCCTGCGAGGCCAAGGGGCTGACGTTTGAGACGGAGTTCGCAGAGTGCGCCCCCCGGGACTACACCGGCGACGCCGCCCAGCTCAAGCGCGCGCTGATGTGCCTGCTGGATAACGCCGTCAAGTACACCGACGCGCCCGGCCGGGTGACCTTCCGGGTGGCCTGCGACAAGTCGGAGGGCGTGTGCGCCGAGCTGTACTTCATCGTCTCCGATACCGGCGTGGGCATCGACCCGGCGTTCCTCGAAAGGATATTCGAGCTCTTCGCCCGGGAGGACATCAGCTCCACCGACCGCTTCGGCGGCAGCGGCATGGGCCTGCCCGTGGCGCAGGCCATCGCGCGGCAGATGGGCGGCGAAATTCGGGCCGAGTCGGTGAAGGGGGAGGGCTCCACCTTCACCCTCGTACTGCCCATACCCGACGCGGGGGCGCAATGCGGCTGCGAGGGCAGCCGCGCCTGCGCGGAGGACGGCGAGAAGCTCCTGAACAAGCGGATACTGATCGTGGAGGACATGCCCGAGAACGCGGAGATCGTCGCCGATCTGCTGGAGCTGGAGGGCGCGGTATGCGAGCACGCGGACAACGGCCTCGCCGCCGTCAACATGTTCACGGAATCCAAGCCCTACCACTATGACGCCATACTGATGGACCTGCGCATGCCCGTGATGGACGGGCTGGAGTCCGCCCGGCGGCTACGAGCGCTGGACCGGCCCGACGCCGGGACGGTGCCCATACTTGCCCTGACCGCCAACGCCTTTGACAGCGACGTGGAGGCTTCGCTGGCGGCGGGGATGAACGAGCATCTTAAAAAGCCCGTGGACGCGGAAAAGCTGTATGCCGCGCTGGAATACTGGATACGAAGAACGGAAGGGGAAGGGGGGACGAGCGCGTGATCAAATCAAAGCAGATCAGACGCCCCAAGCTGGTGCTTGTGGTGGACGATCAGGAGATCAACCGTGACGCGCTGGAAGCCATCCTGGAGGAAGATTACGAGACCATCACCGCCGAAAACGGCGTGGAGGCCATAGAGGCCATCGAGGCCAACGCGACACGGCTGTCCATCGTGCTGCTGGATCTGATGATGCCGGTGATGGACGGCTTCGAGGTGCTCCGGCGGGTGACGGCGGATGAACAGCTCAGACACATCCCCGTCATTGTGCTGACCGCGGAAAAGAGCGCGGAGCTGCGGGCGCTCCAGATGGGCGCGTCGGATTTCATTACCAAGCCCTTCGACGTCCCGGAGATCATACTGGCGCGCGTGGGGCGGATCATCGAGCTCAGCGAGGGCAGACAGCTCATCTCCGCCGCCGAGCACGACAAGCTCACCCTGCTCTACAACCGAAATTTCTTCTTTGAATACGCCAACCGCATCTTTCACTACTCCCCGGAGCTGCGCATGGACGCCATCGTCATGAATATCGAGCAGTTCCACACCATCAACGACGTCAACGGCAGGGACTTCGGCGACGACGTACTGCGGGTCATCGGCAACGAGATCCGCGCCTTCCTGGCCGAGACCGAGGGCATCGCCAGCCGCTTCGAGGCGGACCGCTTCGACATTTACTGCGTCGAGCAGCCCGACTACGCGGCGCTTTTGAAGCGGTTCCAGGACAAGGTCAACAGCATCTCCCCCAACGTCTCCATCCACCTGCGCATGGGTGTGAAGCCCTGGAAGGAAAACGTGGTGCCGGTGCTGCTGTTCGACCGGGCGCGCGCCGCCTGCAACATGGTGCGCGGAGACTACCAGAACCCGCTGATGATCTACTCCGAGGACATGCGCCTGCGGGAGCAGATGAACCAGCAGCTTTTGAACGACCTGCGCGTCGCCGCGAAGGAGCGGCAGCTCACGGTTTACTATCAGCCCAAGTACGACATCCATTGCGACCCGCCCCGCCTGTCCAGCGCCGAGGCGCTGATCCGCTGGCAGCACCCGGAGATGGGCATGATCTCCCCCGGAGATTTCGTGCCGCTGTTCGAGGGCAACGGCCTCATCAGCATCGTGGACAATTTCGTCTGGCAGGAGGCGGCCCGGCAGATCGCCGACTGGAAGCAGCGGCTCAACTTCCGGCTGCCCGTGTCCGTAAACCTCTCCCGGGCCGACGTGTTCGACCCCACGCTGGTGGACCGGCTCGTGGCCATCGTCCGCGAAAACGGCCTGGACTTCGAGGACCTCAAGCTGGAGGTCACCGAGTCCGCCTACACCGAGAAGGCCAAGGATCTGCTGGACGTGGTGCGCCGCCTGCGCGCGCTGGGCTTTGCCATCGAGATGGACGACTTCGGCTCGGGCTATTCCTCGCTGAACATGCTCTCCGACATGCCCATCGACGTGCTGAAGATGGACATGAAGTTCATCCGCAACATCGAAACCAGCGACACCGACCTGCGGCTGGTGAAGCTGATCCTGGACATCGCCAAGTACCTCAAGCTGTACGTGGTGGCTGAGGGCGTGGAGACCGAGGGCCAGCTGGAGCTGCTTAGGGACGCCGGGTGCGACCTGGTGCAGGGCTTCTATTTCTCCCGCCCGCTGCCGCCCGAGGAATTTGAAAAGCTCATCCTCAAGGAAAAGGAAATCAAACGGGATTAGGCTTCGGGCCTGACCGCATGAAATACGATCATTACATAAACCGCCACATCGAAAGGAGTTAAACACCCATGACGCTCAGGGAGCTGTATCAGGAGATCGGCGGCGACTATGACCAGGCCGCCAAGGTGCTGCGCGTGGAGAAGCTGATCGACAAGCACATTCGCAAGTTCAACAAGAACGGGGTCGTGGAGCAGCTGCTGGAGGCCGGCAGGAGCGGCGACGCGAACCGCATCTTCGAGGCCGCCCACGCCGCCAAGGGCGTCTGCGGCAACCTGGGATTGAAGGCGCTGTCCGAAATGGCCTCCGAGATCGCCGAGGAATATCGCCCCGGCAATGCCCGCACGCTCACCGACGATCAGGTGGCCGCCAAGCTCGAAGCCATCGCCGAGACCTACCGCCGCGCCGACGCTGGCATCCGCAAATACGAGGAGTAGGGAGTAGGGAGCAGGGAGTAGGGAGTAGGCAGTAGGGAGTAGGGGAGAACGGCACAGGGATGACGTTCTGATGGGATAAAGGACGTCAAGTGTCGCCAAAGTCCCCGAAAACGCGATCCTTTCGTAACTGTTCAGTCGCGGACTCCTTCCGACCCGCTTCGCGGGCCACCTCCCTCAAAGAGGGAGGCTTTTGGATTCCCGTCCAGGCTCCCTCTCCGAGGGAGCTGGCAGCCGCAGGCTGACTGAGGGAGTTGAGGGAGCTGGCAGCCGCAGGCTGACTGAGGGAGTCATCCCTGGACGACTGAATAGTCACATCCTTTCAATAGAACTCAGGCGCTTTGCCGTAACTCCCCCTACTCCCTACTGCCTACTGCCTACTCCCTGAATTTGTCGGACGAAGTCCGACAAATTCCCATCCCAAATCCGAAAGGAGCCGGGCTACGCATGAATCCAAACCTGAATCACCATGACAGAACGACGGCCTCTCCCTATCTGTCCGCGCTGGGCGCGTGGGCGCTGGCCTTTGGGTGCAGCGTGGGGTGGGGCGCCTTTGTCATGCCCGGCACCACGTTTCTGCCCATTGCCGGACCGCTGGGCGCGGCCCTGGGCATCGGCGTCGGCGCGCTGGTGATGCTGATACTGGCGGTGAACTATCACTACCTGATGAACCGCTTCCCGGACGGGGGCGGCACCTACACCTACACCAAGCGCTGCTACGGCTACGATCAAGGATTCCTGAGCGCCTGGTTCCTGATCCTGACCTACGTGGCCATCCTCTGGGCCAATGCCACGGCGCTGCCGCTGATCGCGCGGACGCTGCTGGGGGGGACTTTCCAATTCGGCTTCCACTACGAGCTCGCCGGGTTCCACATCTACATGGGCGAGATCATGCTGGCGGTGGGCGCGATGGCGCTGGCGGCGCTGATCTGCCTGCGGCGGAGCCTGTCCCAGCGGGTGCAGATCGGCTCGGCCATCATCCTGCTGGCCGGCGTGGCGGTGTGCTTCGCCGCGGCGATGACCCGCAGCGGCGGGACCGCCACCCTCGAGCCCGCCTTCTCCCCGGCCCACACCCCGATGGGCGGCGCCTTCACCATATTCTCCCTGGCCCCCTGGGCCTATGTGGGCTTTGAATCCATCTGCCACTCCGCAGCGGAGGCCAAATACCCCATGAAGCGCACCTTCGCGGTGATGGCCGTCGCACTGGTGAGCGCCGGCGCGGCCTACGCGGCGCTGGCGGTGCTTGCGGGCTCCGCGGCCCCGGACGGCATGACCTCCTGGACCGAGTATACGGCCGCCATGGACAAGTACAGCGGCATCTCCTCCCAGCCCGCCTTCTTCGCGGCCCACGCCGCCCTGGGCGGGTTCGGCTCGACGCTGCTGGGCGTGGCGGCGCTGGCGGCCATACTCACCGGCCTGGTGGGCAACTTCATCGCCCTGAGCCGCCTGCTGCGCAACCTGTCCGAGGACGGCATGCTGCCCGGCTGGGTGGGGGAGCTGGACGCGCAGAGCGTGCCCCGCAACGCCATACTGATGATCCTGGCGGTGTCGGTGGCGCTGCCCTTCTTCGGCAGGACGGCCATCAGCTGGATCGTAGACGTGACCACGGTGGGCGCGACCATCGCCTATGCCTTCACCTCCGCCTCCACGTGGAAGGTGGCGCGGCAGGAGGGCGACAAATCCATGACGCTGGCGGGCCTGGCGGGTCTGGTGGTGTCGGTGCTGTTCGCGCTGGAGTTCCTGATCCCCAATCTGACCTCCGTCAAGACCCTGTCCACCGAGTCCTATCTGATCCTGGCCGCCTGGGGCATCCTGGGCTTTGTGGTGTTCCGCGTGATACTGCGCCACGACAGGCAGCGCCGCATGGGCCGCTCCATCGTGGCCTGGGTGGTGCTGCTGGGACTGATCATATTCACCTCCAGCGTGTGGATGCGGCAGACCGCAGCCGCCGCCGTGGACAACGCCATCAAGCCCATCCACGTCTTCTACGCCCTGCGCGGGGCGACCACCGACGACGACGTCCTACAGGACATGATGGGCTCCGTCGGCAGGTCTCTGGCGCTGAGCAATGTAATCCAGATCGTGCTCATCATCGCCGCGCTGATCATCCTGCTGGACATCTATGCCCAGATCCAGCGGCGCGAGAAGCAGATCGAGGTGGAGAAGGTGCTGGCGGAGGAGTCCAGCCGGGCCAAGACCAGCTTCCTCTCCAACATGAGCCACGAGATCCGCACGCCCATGAACGCCATCATCGGCCTGGACAACTTCGCCCTGCGCGACCCGGACCTGTCCCCGCGGACCCGCGAGAACCTGGAGAAGATCGGGTCCAGCGCCAAGCACCTGCTGGGGCTCATCAATGACATACTGGACATGAGCCGCATCGAGTCCGGGCGCATGGTGCTCAAGAACGAGGAGTTCTCCTTCCGGGAGTTCCTGGATCAGATCAACATCATCATCTACGGCCAGTGCCAGGACAAGGGCCTGCGCTACGAATGCCAGATCGTCGGCCATGTGGGGGAGTACTACTGGGGCGACGACATGAAGCTCAAGCAGGTGCTCATCAACATCCTGGGCAACTCCGTCAAGTTCACCGAGGCCCCCGGCGACGTGACGCTGACGGTGGAGCAGATCGCCGCCTTCGAGGAGCACTGCACCCTGCGCTTCACCATGCGGGACACCGGCATCGGCATGGACGAGGAGTACATCCCCAAGATCTTCGAGGCCTTCTCCCAGGAGGACGCCACCACCACAAACCGCTACGGCGGCAGCGGCCTGGGCATGTCCATCACCAAGAACTTCGTGGAGATGATGAACGGCGAGATCGACGTCAAGTCCAAAAAGGGCGTGGGCTCCACCTTCACCGTCACCGTGACCCTCAAGTCCTCCGGACGCAGCGCCCGGGATGAGCACGGCATCACCCTGCCCGAAAACCTGGTGGCGTTCGTGGTGGACGACGACGAGATCACCTGTGAGCACACCCAGGTGGTGCTCAAGACCCTGGGCATCGCCTCCGAGACCTGCACCGATTCCCAGGAGGCCCTCCGCCGCATCCGCGCATCATTTGACCAGGGCCATCCCTATCCGCTCTTGCTGACGGACTATAAGATGCCGGGGCTGAACGGTCTGGAGCTGGTGCGCCAGCTGCGCGCCTTCGACGGCGGACAGACCGCGGTCATCATGCTCACCGGCTACAACTGGGACATCATCGACGAGGAGGCCCGGGAGGACGGCGTGGACGGCATCATCGCCAAGCCCCTGTTCTCCGACAGCCTGATTCGGGAGATCAACGCCGTGCTGGGCCGCAGGGCCGGCTACGAGTTGAAGCAGGCCGGGGCCGGGGACGACGGCGAGGCCGTCTCCCAGGCGCTGGCGGGCCGGAGGGTGCTGATGGCCGAGGACGTGGACCAGAACGCCGAGATCCTCGAGGACCTGCTGGACCTGGAGGAGGTGACCGCCGAGCACGCCCAGAACGGCCAGCTGGCGGTGCAGATGTTCAGCGAAAGCCCCGTGGGCTACTACGACGCCGTGCTGATGGACGTGCGCATGCCCGTGATGGACGGCCTCACCGCCACCCGCGAGATCCGCGCCCTCGACCGCCCTGATGCCAAGAACGTGCCCATCATCGCCATGACCGCCAACGTGTTCGACGAGGACGTGGAGCGCTCCCTCCAGGCCGGCATGAACGCCCACCTCTCCAAGCCCATCGAGCCCGAAAAGCTCTACGAGACCATGGCAAGGCTGATCGCGCACTACAGGCAGTAGAGACGGCAAATCAAGAGGCTTCAACGCCGGTACAGCGGAAAAGACGCCGCATGATCGTCTATATCTGGGTTGAGTATAGCATAAGTCCCCCTGTCAGCTTGCCGCGCCGTGCGGAAGTTTGACAGGGGGACTTTTTGTCTGTGTGCCCGGTTTGTCCTCTGAATCGGGTTTTGATTTTGACGTTGCACAAACGTTGCACAAAAGTACACAACCAAAATGCATAAAAAGTAACTACCCCCGGAAAACTCAATGTTTCCGGGGGTAGTTAGTAGTGCCCCATCGGGGATTCGAACCCCGGACACCCTGATTAAAAGTCAGCGTGGATTTGGGGCTGGGGGGTATGTAATACAGTATACCAGGGACGGCACGCCGCGTCAAGTGCGGTTCGTTTAATTGGCGTGTCGGGGTGTGTATACTTATTCGCGGTGACGGTATAGGAGGAATGGCCGAGAAGAGCCTGTAAGGCCCGCATTTCTCCGCCGTGCCTGATGCAGGACGTAGCCATTGAGTGACGCAGACCGTGAAGGGGGATGTGTCGCAGGCCCAGGCGGCGAGTGAGCGCCTTATGGGCCTGTCCGAGGCCGTTCGGCAGCAGGGCGCACAAGTAAGCGTCTGGGAGCCCCTGGGCCGCTTTCAAGCGGCCTATCAGCGGGGCAGGAAGGGGGAGCCAGCGGACAGACGCGAACGACTTGGGCGGGGCGTCGATGACCTGGCCACTGGACAACTGGATGCGCTGGTTAACGATGTGAATCTGGCCATTGACCAGGTCGACGTCTCGCCAGCGCAGGCCGCAAACCTCGCCACGGCGCAGGCCGAGCAGCAGCACGAGCAGCAGCGGCAGGCCGTGGGGGTGATCGTCCAGGGCGCGTAGATAGACCATCATTTCCTCATCGCTCCACGGCTCCGGGGACGTTTGATGGTGCTTGGGCTTGGGGACTTTGTGCATGGGGTCGCCGTCCTCGTAGTCCTTGAACGCGCACTTGAGCATTACCCACACCATTTCTGCGGTGCGCTCGTGGCCACTGTCCAGGATACGCGCCAACAGGTGCCGCACATCCAGGGGTTGTAGATCTACGACGGAGATTTCGCCCAGGATGGGGAACACGTAGAGCCGCATAAGGCTTTCGTAGGACTCCACCGTCCTTGGCTTCAACCGCTTTTCCGATTTGTGCAGGCTTAGCCAGTCAGTCAACCAGGTTTGTACAGTCATGTGTAATCACCTCCCGGATATTCTAATCCGGAAAGGCGGTATTACAGTGACAACGAATGGAAATTGGTACGAAGAGATTGAGAAGAACCATCAAGCAGAAGTAGCATTAGCAGAACGAACAGAAGAACGACGATCAAATAATTATTATTATAATAATAATATTATACACACGGAACCGGGCGTGTTGTCCAAAAATTTACCCACCTTTGATCGGAAGTGGCTCCCGGAGGACGGGGAACGGATATTAAACGCCTACCTGGACAACGTCGCCGACCACATGACCGCTGCCGCCGCCGCCGTGATCGAAAACGCCTACAAGGCCGGGTTGGAGGTTGATGAAATCATCATGGCCATAGAAGAAACGGGATTGGCCGAGAGGCCGACGCCCTTCTATCTGCGTGCCGTCCTCAAGAATTGGATTGCCGAAGGGTATTGCAAGAGTCGGCTGCGGAACATCCAGGAGAAGAACAACAGCCGGGTAGCATGGTGGAATCCGGACGGAAAACGGCGGTAATTCGACGAGAAAAAAGCGAACATATGTTCGCTTTTTTCTTGCCCTTGTGGTATGATAGGGGGGAGGAGGGCTATAGGCAATGGCTATAACACAGGAATACAAGCGGGGATTCAAGGACGGTTGGACAGGGGCCTTCAAGGAGGCCGCAAAGCTGGCCAGGAGCATTTTGACAGAGAAGGAGGCCGAGGAAGTTGAGCGGGAAATGGGAATGGCACGACCGGAACAGGGACGAGACAGGGCGGTTTATGAAGGCCGACCCGGACGGTAACCAGGTCAAGGAGGCTTTCAACCTCCGCATGCCTCGGGACGTGTGCGAGAAGATCAGGGAGCAGGCGGCAGCGGAGAAAAAGGAGTATGGGGAGTATGTCGCGGACTGCCTGAGGCGTATTTGGCGGCTGTCAGAGGGGCACCAGGGGCAGAATAGCGGGACAATCGTCCCACTTAGATCATTCATCAGCGCTCATCAGAAGCCCCGCCCGTGAGGGCAGCAGTCGCGAAGCGTCACCAATTCGCGCGGGGGTTTCCACGCCCCCGCGCCGCTACCGAGGCGGGCGCGGCCGTGGCCAAGGCGGCGCGGGCAAGGGTTCCCAGGCCGAGCGCCCCGGCCCCCGGGGGGTTACGTCCCCCCGGGGGATGGGACGCAATCGCGGCCCGCAGGCCGCGAAACACCCCAACCGGGACGGACAAACCCCTCGAGCCGGAAGCGGGGCGGGCTTGCCGCGGGGGCCGGGGGCGCGGCGCCGGATGCACGAGCGCCCGCCGTTGGGCGGGAGGGCGCCAGAGAGGGCCAGGGCGGGAACCGAGGCAAGCGACCAGGCCGCCGGGACAGAGGGCCAGCAGACAGCGCCCACCCGCCCAGCGCGCCGCCGAGGGGAGAAGCCGCGCCCCCGGCCCCCGCGGCGACCCGCCCCGCTGGAGGAACAGACGGCCACTGGGCGGGCGGGCACCATTCCGCGCGGCCGCAGCCGCGCAACCCCCGTAGCCCATGGGGGCGGGACGGACAAACACGCCGAGGGCCACGGCGCGCATTTTTGCGTAAAAGCCTTTCTTTTGCGCAACCCGAGCGAGGTCATCGAGCGAGGGCTTGAGATGCGTAAGCATCTTTGCGCAAAAGACGGGCTTTTACGCAACCCAGCGAGCGTAGCAAAGCGGTTGGGCGGTTCGCATGCGTAGCGCGAACCGAGATGCGCGCCGGGGCCAACATTACGCCTCGCGGGTGGGCCGTGATCGGCTTCGTTCTGTCCTCTCAAGAGAACACCCAGGAAGTGAGCGCGGAGCGCCGGCAGTCGATGCCCGTTCACGGGCGAGTCTGCCGCCGCTCCGCATGCGAACGGGACAGCGGACCGTCACCCGTTGCGCCTCGGTCCTCGGCTTCACCAGGACGCAGACGGAGCGCGGCGCGTCGGCCCAGCTTGCGCAGGCCGTCACGCCATGCGCGGTCAGCTCGTCGCGGCAGCTGCTTCGACTGCTGATCGTCGGGCAGCTGCTGCGGCTGCTGTTCGTCGTAAAGCTGCGAAGCAGCTTTACTGCGGCTCTGATCGGCGGTTTATGCCTCCGCTGCGGTGTCTCATCAGAAGGGGGGTAAAAGGCTTTTGGCCTCTCCCTTTCGTTATTTGGGGCACGAACAAAAGTTCGTGCTTGACAAGTGCATTACACTTGCGCTATACTCTCATCCAGGGGGGTGAGACTGTGAAAACCTACCGGGGCAGGCCGATACTATCGGCCAGGATGCCGCAAGCCTACATTGACGGCCTCCACAAGCTGGCTGATCGTCGCGGGTGCACGATGGCCGACATACTCCGGGAACTGGTGCGGGATGAGCTGCGTTCGGAACACATACCCACGACGCTACAGCCCGCCCAGGGACAGACACGCATGACTGAATAAAAATACCCGTCCATGGGCCAACATGGACGGGCTTCGGAAAGGCGAGAAGGCCGGGACAAGCCTTCATGGTGCCCCATCGGGGACTTGAACCCCGGACACCCTGATTAAAAGTCAGGTGCTCTACCGACTGAGCTAATGGAGCGCGTTGGCTGGGGCGGCAGGGGTCGAACCTGCGAATGCGGGAGTCAAAGTCCCGTGCCTTACCGCTTGGCTACGCCCCATTAGGCGCCGCACCGAATTGTACGAAAAAAAGTGGGGTGAGTAGTGGGGCTCGAACCCACGACCTCCAGGGCCACAACCTGGCACTCTAACCAACTGAGCTATACCCACCATATCTGGCGCGCCAGAAGGGACTCGAACCCCTGACCCACGGCTTAGAAGGCCGTTGCTCTATCCAACTGAGCTACTGGCGCAGCCTGCGATGTCTGGGGGGACTTATCCCGCCGACAGTTATATATTATAGCACCTTCCGGAGGTTTTGTCTATGGCTGTAAGGAAATAAACCTATATTTTACGTTATGGTGATACAATGGCGGGGAGGTGAGGAGCATGCGTTTCTGGGCGGCGCTGTGGGCGCTTTGGATGCTTCTGGGCGGCTGGGCGCTGTGCGAGGGCGCGCGCTATGTGATCGACGCGGGGGGCGTCGCGGCGCTGACGGACGCGGGCGGCGCGGTCCTGCTGGAGGACGTGGAGACGCTCTACGCCGTGCGCGAGGGCAGCCTGTACGCCGCCGGAAGCGCGGGGGAGCTGGCCCTGTACGACGGGGACGGGCATCCCCTGGGCGAGGCGCGCTTCGACATGATCGCGGACATGGGCGACGCCCTGATCTTTCGCCGGGGCGGGCGCTACGGCGCGATGGACACGGCGGGAACGGTGCTGGCCGAGCCCGAGTGGACCCAGCTCGTGCCCTGCGGCGCTAACGCCTTCCTGGCGCTGGAGGGCGACCCGGACGACGACGCGGCGGACCCCGTGCTCAGGCTGCGCGCAGGCGTCGCCGAGGACACGGGCTATTCGACGATCACCGGGCTTCGCCCCTTCGCTGACGGGCGCATGCCCTTCTGCGACGGCCAGGGCCAGTGGGGCTGTCTGGACGTGAACGGCGCTCTGGCCATCCCCTGCGCCTTTGACTGGATCGGGGATTATCTGAACGGCGCGGCCATCGCGGCGAAGGACGGACGCTATGGCATGCTGGACGCGAACGGAAGCTGGATCGCGGAGCCGGACCACGCCTGGATGGACCGGGGCGACGGCATCGTGGCGGGGCTGTCCCAGCGGGCGGGGCTGGAGGTCTGGGACAGCGCCGGGCGGCTGCTCTATGCCATCCCCGCCGGGGACGCGACCGCGGAGATCGTCGGCGACTGCGTGGCGCTGCGGGACGGCGACGCGCTGCGGGTGTACAACGCCCGGGGCCGCAACATCTACGCCCTGGCCCCGGAGGCGCTGGTCTTTCCCGGCGCGGGCGGCCAGCTCATCGCGGCGGTGGGGCCCTGGGGCTCCGCGTCGCAGTGGCTGGTGGACCCCAGCGGCGTGGCCTCCGAGGCGCGGTTTCAGCGGCTGCTGCCCCTGTGCGCGGACCGCTACGCCTTCATGACCATGCAGGGCGCGGAGTACTACAGCGAGGACCTGAACAGCCTGCAGATCTCCTGGGACTATGCCTCGGCCAGATGGGGGCTGATCGACGGCAAAAGCCGGGAGCTGCTGCCCGCCGAATACCGGGAGATTCGCCCGCTGAACGGGGACCGTCTGCTGCTGGTGAGCGACGGGGCGGTGACGTTTGCCGATGTGGACGGCACGCCGATCCGCGTCTGGCAGATCGAGGCGTGATCACCAGAATAACCACTGCCTGAG
>Ga0256404_1006840_pt1 | contig 18489 bp, 15 predicted proteins | sample RumenRJG_01DNA_FD_185990 | JGI IMG/M metagenome (GOLD analysis project Ga0256404, IMG submission 185990) | Bovine rumen microbial communities from Lethbridge, Alberta, Canada - RJG_01 | ecosystem: Host-associated > Mammals > Digestive system > Stomach > Rumen | place: Canada: Alberta | collected...
TCTCTCCCGATTTCACCATGCCGGAAAACAGGCAGCAGCCCGCCTTCTATCACCTGCCGGAGATCGTCCGAAATCACGGCGGAGAGGTGGAGGAGCACGGTTTCCTGCTGCCCTCCGAGGCGTTCATGAAGTTCGTGAAGGCCAACGGCACGTCGCCCTCCGTGATGTTCTCCATGCTGGTGGGGGAGGCCATTACGCGGCTGCACCCCGATGCCGACGCGCCCGTCATGGTCAACATCCCCGTATCCATCCGGCGGCAGTTGGGCTGCGAGGAGACCTTCAAGAACTGCTCCAGCCGCATAATGCTGCCCATCAGCGGCACGCCCATGGACGCGCTGCCCTTCGACCAGCGGGCCGCCCAGCTTCGGGCCATGCTTAAGCAGCAGATGGCGCCGGATCGCTTCCGCGCCATCTACAACAGGGTGGGCCAGATCTACCGCGAGCGCATGGAGCAGGCCACGGACTACCGGGAGGAGCTGAAAAAGCCCGCCGGGTTTTTCTCGGTATTCCATGACACCTTCTACATTGATTACATTGGCTCCATGCACAAAACCGGCTATTCCGAACAGATCACGGACGTGCGCTTCCTCTGCAAGCCCGCGGCGGGAAACACGCTGCACCTGAACGTGATCGAACACAACGGGGAATTCCGCGTCACCTGCCTGGCGTGCAGCGAAATCGCTCCCCTGGCCGACGCGCTGGAGCAGGTGATCCAAGCGCACGATCTGCCCGTTCAGCGCATGCCCGTGCAGCACTTTGCCCTACCCCTGACCGCGTGGCGGGAAGGAATGGATTAAAGCATAATAAACCGACCTTCCTGAACCGAATCAGCCAAAGCAAAATTACTCAAAGGAGCATATGCTGTCTATGAAACGAGGCTTTTGCGAGAAGAAATTCAGCTCCATGCTGATATCCGGCACCTTCACCAAAGCGGTGATGTACTTGATGCTGCTCAGCGACAGCATCATCGCCGGGCACTTCATCGGCGCGTCGGGCGTGGCCGGGATCAACGCGATCACCCCCGTGACGGCCATCGTGACCTTCTTCGGAGACCTGCTTTCAACCGGTGTCGGGATCGTGTTCACCCGGGAGGTGGGCGCGATGCGGAAGGACCGGGCGAATGAGATCTACGGCCAGGGCCTGATCCTCAGCATCGGCCTGGGATTGATCTCCGCGCTGTTGATCCTCGTGCTCCAAGATACCTATTTCCGCGTGAGCGGCGTCACGGGTGATATCCTGGAGAACGCGCTGAAATACTACCGGCTGGTTCCGATCAACGCCTTCCTGACCATCGTCATCTTCTATCTGGAGCAGATGGTCTACAGCGACGGCGACGAGTTGTGCAACAACATCTGCTATGGCTTCCAGATCGGCGGGAACGTCGTCTTTTCCGTCATACTGACCCGTTTCCTCGGCATGACGGGCATCATCCTGGGGTCCGTGATCGGGAACAGCCTCGGCATCCTCACCTGCCTCTGGCACTACTTCCGCAAGGAAAACACGCTGCGCTTTGTCTGGCACCTGTCCTTCACGGACTTTTTGCTCACGTCGCGCTACAGCATCGTGGATTCCTCCGTCTACATCTGCTGGGGCCTGATGGACTATGTGATGATCGGCTTCGTTTCGAGCCGCTTCGGCGAGGCCGGCCTGATCACCCTCGCCGTGGTCGTCAGCCTGATCGAGTTCGGCGTCGTGATGGACGGCGTGGGCATGGCCATGCAGCCGCTGATCGGCACCTACTTCGGGGAGAGGAACCCTGTGCTCATCAAGCGGGTGATGAAATCCGGCGTCAAGGCCGCGGTCATTGAGGGACTGGCGGCGACGGCGCTGATCTGGGCCTTTGCCCGGCAGTTCTGCGCTTTGTTCGGCATCACGGTCGGCGAGGCGCTCGCCCCGTCGATGGCGGCGCTTCGAATCGTATCGCTTGGGTTTACGTTCTGCAGCGTGGTATCGCTCACCACCTCCTACTATATGCTGATCGACCGCATCGCCATGGCGACCTGCATCGCCTGCTTCCAGAACGGCCTTCTGTATATCCTCCTGCCGGTGCTGGGGGCGCTGGCTTTTGGCATAAACGGCATGTGGGCGGGCTTTGCTGTGGCGCCGATTCTGACGCTCGTCTGCGCTTATCTCTATGTGTATCTGCGGTTTGGAAGGGACAATTTCCCGTTCCTGCTGAAGGACATGGAATCGGAGATCATGGTGATGGACGATACGCTGACGCCTGAAACCGCGGTGGGCCTGTCGGATCGCGTCAGGAGCAGTTTGCTTTCGCATCAGTGCGCAAGGACGATGGCCAACAACGCGGCGCTCTTTGTGGAGGAGATCGGCCTGACCATCCTTGACAGGAACAGGCAGGCCAAGAAGCCGGTGCTGATCGAGCTTTCCCTATTCTTTGAAAAGAACTCGGTCCTCGTCATTGAACGCGATTCCGGGAAGCTGTTCGACCTGACGGAATCCGATGTTCAGGTTGGAGAGCTTAGCGGCTTCATATTGAGCGGCATGATGGAGGCGCACAAGGAAAAGGCCTACCTCGTCACCACCGGCTACAACCGGAACATGATCCGTTTTTCGCGGGCGTGAGGAGCACAGGCAGGAGGGAAACACATGAACGTATATGATTTTGACGGCACGATCTATCCCACGGACTGTACCATCGACTTTTGCTTCTGGTGCATGAAACGCCATCCCAAGCTGTGGTTTACCTTTTTCCCGAAGGCGATCAAAAACCTCATCCTGAGGAAAACGGGCAAGATGACGGAAGCGACGATGCAGCGGGAGTTCTTCGGCTACCTGACGCTGATCGACGACTTCGACGAGCAGATCGAACGGTATTGGGATAAAAACGAAAAGAGGATCGCCTCGTGGTATCTGGCGCAAAAGCAACCGGACGACCTGATCATCAGCGCGTCGCCGAACTGCGTCATCGACCCCATCGCGAAGCGGCTGGGCGTGCGCTACATGGCCACGGATTTTGACCGGGAATACGGGGTGTTCCTCAACAAAATGAAGTATGCTAAAGAGAAGGCCCGGTACATCATCGACCAGGGCTTCCCGATGATCGAGAATTTCTATTCCGATTCCCTCGCGGATACGCCGCTGGCCCTGCTGGCTGAGAAGGCGCATCTGGTCACCCATAAGGCCAGCACCGTGACCGATTGGCCGGATCTGGACGAGGCAACCATGGCCAAGGTCAAGGAAAAGATCGATACAGGCTGGAACAGCTATGTGAAAGAGGATTAGGCCGTGTATATCATCATCTATGATTTCGGGACCAGCAGCGTCAAGACCTGCCTGTTTGAGATCGATTCCCGGATCCGGCTCGCGGCAAGCGCCTCCGCGGAATACGGCCTCTACATATCGGACGACGGAGGCGCGGAGCAGGATACGGAGGAATGGTGGGCGGCGATCTGCTCCACGACGCGGGATTTGTTCAGGAAATCAAAGGTGGAACCCAATCAGATCGAGGGGCTGGCCTTCTGTTCGCAGATGCAAGGTGCGGTTTTCGTGGACGAGAGCGGAAACGCCCTCCGCAGGCCGATGAATTACCTGGACCAGAAGGGCGTCAAAGAGTATAAAGAATGCATGGGTTCGGGGCTCATCAAGGTATCCGGCTGCAGCCTGTACAAGCTGGCGCGGAACCTGATCGTGAATTACGCCGGTTCCACCAGCGCTAAGGATCCGGTCTGGAAATACAAGTGGGTGGAGAACCACGAGCCGGAGGTCTTTGGGCGGATCTACAAGTGGCTGGACATCGGCGATTATCTCACCGCGCGCTGTACGGGCAGGATCGTAAGGACTGCCGACACCGCCTTCGCCACCTTCCTCTATGACACGCGCAAGGGGAAGGAGGGCTGGAACCAGGGCCTTCTAAAGATGTACAAGGTCAACCCCGACCACATGCCGGAGATCATCGACTGCACGGAGATGGCCGGCAGGCTGACCCAAAGGGCGGCGGCGGAGCTGGGGCTTATAGAGGGCATCCCCGTCTTCGGCGGCGGGGGCGACACGACCTTCGTCAACATCGGCGCGGGATGTACGCGGCCAGGAGACACCCACATCTATGTCGGCACCTCGGGCTGGGTATCGACCTATATGGATCATCAGACGGTGGACATCGATGCGATGATCACCGGCGTGTTGTCGGCAAAAAAAGGATATTTTAACTATTACGCGGAGCTGGAGACCGCCGGAAAGTGCTTTGAATGGGTTATGGAGCACCTCGCCCTCGATGAAATCGGCGTCTATCTGTCGCACCGGAAGGTAACGGACATCGAGAGCAAGTATCTGACCCTCTACGATTACCTCTCCGAGGAGGTGGCAAAGGTTCCGCCGGGAGCCAACGGCGTGATCTTTACCCCGTGGCTCCACGGAAACCGCTGTCCGTTTGAGGATTCCCGGGCGGGCGGGATGTTCTTCAACCTCCGAATTGAAAACGGCAAGCGGGACATGATCCGCGCTGTCCTCGAAGGGATCTGCTACCACCTGCGCTGGCTGCTGGAATGTGAGATGAAGAAGGTGAAAACCTCCGAGTCCCTCCGTTTCGTCGGCGGGGGCGCGCTGTCCCCGGTGACCTGCCAGATGCTCTCGGACATCACGGGCAGGACGATAGAGACTGTCAACAACACCCAGGAGGTCGGCGCGATCGGAACCGCGCTGGTTGTGGCCGCGGGCATCAAGGGCGTGGACGTGCTGGAGCTGTCGCGCCAGCTCGTCAAACCCAACCGTGTCTACGTTCCAACCCCCGCAAATAAAGAAGTCTACGAACGCAACTACAAAGTATTCAAAGGGTTGTACAAGGCCAACGCCAGGAGCTTCAAGGCATTGAACGCCTGAAGAGGATGCAAAAATGAATGACAACGTTAAATTAAAGTGGAAAGAAAAGTTTTTCTATGGGTTGGGGGATTTGTCCGCCAATATTCTGCTTGCCATATTTTCCTTTTATCTGCTGTTTTTCATGGTCAGCATCGTCGGTCTCAAACCGGCGCTTGCATCGCTTGTCTTTTTGGTTGCGAAAATCTGGGACGCGATAACAGACGTGTGGATGGGTCGGATCAGCGACAACACAAAATCCAAATTTGGAAAAAGACGGGTCTATATGATATTCGGAGCCGTTCCGTTCGGATTGATGTTCATCATATTATGGCTCTGCCCCTTCTCTGTCGAGATGTCTCAATTTGTCAAGTTCGTTTACTATCTGATGGCGTATTGCCTGTTCAACACCACGTATACGATCGTGTACGTTCCGTATAACGCGCTCACTGCCAATATTACGGACGATTACGACCAGAGAAGCAGCTTAACGACTGTAAGAATTGTGCTTGCCAACGTGGGCATGATACTGGGCACAGCTCTGTTCGGACTGTTTGCCGGAGACAATACCGTATTCTCGAATCTGTTTGTTGACGCCGGATACACCCGATTTGAAGCGATAAAAAACTCGTATCTGGTATCGAGCGCGATATTCGGCCTGCTTGCCAGCGCAACGATGCTGATATCCGGCTTAAATGTCAAAGAGAGAGATACGGGCAGTGAAGAGAAAAACCCTTACGGACTGTTCAGGACGCTGTCTCAGTTCATTAAAATGAAGGAATTCAGATACACGACGGCGTATTATCTGACCAGTATGCTGGGATTCGATATCCTCCTGGCGTTGTTTATGTTTTATATCCAGGACAGTCTCGGATATGCGCCCGACGGTATCCTTTCAATGATTTTCATCGCAATTCCCTTGCTTGTGGCGATGGCGACATCTGTAGTTTGGGACAAGCTGTCGGCAAAATTTGAAAAGCACAGAGTGTATTTGTTCTCGGTGATACTCACCTCCATTGGGCTGATCATCGCTCTGCTCGTCCCTTCGTTCAAAGGCGAAATGTATCAGTCTGTCTCCGCTTCGATGGGTGAATTGCTTTCATCCCGCACTTCGATCGTCCTGACGCTGGCAGTATTTGTCGTCGGGTGTGGAATGAGCGGCATTCAGATCCTCCCATATGCTTCCATTCCGGATATCGTCGAACTCGACGAATATACCTATGGTATCCGGAGAGAGGGCGCCTATTACGGTGTGCAAAGCTTTATCTACAAGCTTTCAAACGGCATCGCGCTTGCGCTTGTATCGCTTCTTCTGCAGCTGTTCCAGTACAAAGAGACCCCTTTCCTGGATGAGGGAACGGGCGAAGTCGTATACTCATTCGTACAATCTCAAATGGCACAGGATGCAGTCAGGATCATCTTCTGTGCGCTTCCGGTGGCAATATTCGTTATTTCAATAATATGCGCTTATAAAGCCAATATGGGACGAAACAGATTTAATTTCATAAAAGAAGAATTAGCCAAAAGGGAGAGAACCGTAACATGATGAACAAGATCGAGGAAGCCATCATCTATGCCACCGTCATGCACCAGGGCAAGGTGCGCAAGTTGGGGAATATCCCCTATATTCTGCACCCGCTGGAGGTGGCGCAGATACTTTCCACCATAACCGACGACCAGGATGTCATCACCGCGGGGATCCTTCACGACATCGTGGAGGACACCGACGGCACGCTCCAGGAGATCGAAAAGCGCTTCGGCGAGCGCGTGGCGCTGCTGGTATCGTCCGAATCGGAGAACGATTATCCGGGCGAGAGCCGCGCCGACAGCTGGAAGCGGCGCAAGGAGGAATCCCTGAAGGTCCTGAAGAACACCGACGATCAGGGGGTCAGGATGCTGTGGCTGGCGGACAAGCTGGCCAACATACGCTCCGTGGCGGGCAATTACTCGGAGTACGGGGAAAAGATATGGGAGAGCTTCCACCAGCGCGACCCCGAGATGCACCACTGGTACTACCAGACCATCGCGGAGCAGCTGGAGCTGTCGCTGAACAAGACCGGCGCGTTCAAGGAATTCATCAAGCACATCAACTTCATCTGGCCGGGCAGCTTCGATTCCGAAAAGGCGAGATACCGGAAGTACCGCGAGGTTTCCATCGAGGGCTGCAAGCGCATCGGCCGCGGGGCCAAGGGGGACGTGTACCGCTACGATGACGAGCTGATCATCAAGGTCTACAATCAAAACAACACCTACCGCGACGTGGAGCAGGAGATCGCCATGGCCCGCAAGGCCTTCATACTGGGCGTCCCCACCGCCATTTCCTTCGGCATCGTGTCGGTTGGAGATAAATACGGGGCCATGTACGAGCTGCTGAACGCCGAGACGATCTCCGGCTGCATCGCCCGCGACCCCGGCCAGGTGGCGGCCTACGCGAAGCTGATGGCGGAGCTGGCGCACACGATCCACTCGACGGAGGTCGCGCCGGAGGACGGCTTCCAGGTTGGCGAGGAGCGCGTGGGCGCGTACATCGAAGGCGGCATCGGACGGGAGGACAGGGCCCTCGGGGACAAATGTATGGCGCTGCTGAACGCGCTGCCCGGGACCGACACGCTGCTGCACGGCGATTTCCACACGGGCAACGTGTTCCTCCAACGGGGCGAGCCCCTGCTGATCGACATGGACCGGCTGGCCATCGGTCATCCCATACTGGAGCTCAGCGACCTGTACTACTTCTACGTGCTGCTGGGAGAGGACGACCCCGGCATGGTCGAGCGCTTCATGGGCTTATGGAGGGCGTCAGCGAGAAGGACGCCGATCAGTTGAGTGATACCGGCGAGGAAGAGATCGGCCTTGACGGTGACAGTGCGATGGGATTTACCGGAATCAAGGACGAAGGAATCCTTGAAGATATTGATGGTTCTTTCAATGGCGACCCTGTGCCGGTAAAGGTTGTTCCAGTGGTCGGTAGCTCTGGGGACACCTGGATAGAGGCGAAAATCCTTGTCGGGGTAGGTGTAAACGCACTTGCCATAAGAGGAATCGGTACAGGGATGGTCGCAGGAGCAAACGCGGGAAGAACCCTTTTGAACGGAGCCAGGGCAAACCCATTTGAAGCGTGAGGAACGGTTTTTGCCGCCGGATTTGCCGAGGAAAGTGAAGGGCATGCCGGAAACAGGACAAATCGGGGTACCGGAGGCGTCAAAGTGAGCGCTTGAGGCCGTGGAGTTTCTCGGATTCATGGGGATGCAGGCGCGCTCAAAGGAGAAATCGTTCTTAAGCATGGCGTAGATGTCGTAGGAATCGAAGGAAGAATCGCCGATAAAGGTCTTGAAATCGATGGTTGGATGGGCGGCTCGGAAGTCGGAGAGTACGGGCTTGAGGGATACGGAATCGCCGATTTCCTTGTCTGAATCGGGGTTGTCTGTCTTGGGAGAGCAGACTTCGGGGTGACGCTTTCTGAAATCATCGTCGAAAAAGGCGATATGGCGGCAGATCCCCAGGCCGTTGGTGACGATACCGACCTTGGTGGCATAGCAGAAATGACCGTTGATATACTGCTGGCGGGCGTCCGGGTTGGTCCTGGATGCCTCGGGCAGGAAGGCGTAAACGGCCTTGTAAGGATCGAAATTCGGGTTGGACTTTGCGAGCTTTTTCGCCTCCCGGAGCTTGGAGTTGAAGAACTTGGGGTTGTTCTCGGCGACGGGGAGCTCGATGCCGGTGGTGTCATAGATGAAGTAATCGGCTTTCTTCGCGTTAATCTCACGACAGATGGACTCGGTCAGGTCTACAAGATGCTCAAACATTTCTGCGAGGTACGACTTGTAGTTTTCCCTGAACCGCGTGAGCTGGGAGGCGTCCGGCACCTTGTCAAAGCCGCAGAAATCCCGAAGCTCGGCGCTCAGGCGCAATACGGATAAGAGCAGCGTGTCCTTGGGAATGCCCAGCAGTTTCTGAACGACGAAAGCGCGTATGTAGCTTTCAAGGTGGTATTTGTGCTTTCTGCCCATGTGGCGGTAGAAGGCAAGCTTGAAACTGACAGGAATGAGCTTGTCAAAATAAATGTGTTCCTCCAGAAGGCGGATAAGCTGGGGCTTATGCTGCTCGATGGCTTCGGACACACCGTTGTAAATGTCCCACATGGATATTTGCGCGGCTGACTTTCGCATGATTTTTCTCCCTTTTGTTGTGCGGTTGAAGTAGTGGTGTACTGATATTGTACATCAAAAGTGGAGAAAAATCAGTTGATAAATGTTTCGGAAGCACTTGTATTTGCTCGCTCTTTCGACATTTACAAGTGGCAAAAACGCCAATAAAAAAGGAGGAAAAAGAAATGATGAAGGCACTTCGACTCGCGCTGATTTGTATGTTAGCGCTGCTGCTGGCGGTATTGCCCGTCGCGGCCCTGGCTGAAAATGCCGAGCCCATCGAGGCCGGCATACGGGAGATCCAGAAGTACGGCAACCTTGTGCTGACCATTTCCGGCACCAGCCTGCTGGAAATGGGCTACGAGTACGGCGACATCGCCTCCGTGACCATCGCCGGCCAGACCTGCGACATGCCCGTGGTTTCCAACTATTCCGACGTAGACAACGGCAATATGCTCTGCAGGGTCATCGCCTCGGACAACCCAGATGAGGATGCCGTCATACTGGCGATCAACATGGGCGACCTTGCCTCCACGCTGGGCATTGCCACCAAGACCACCCTCGAAGAGGACCCCGGCTTCCGCTGGGACTACAACGAGGGCTACGACGACGCGCTGACCGTTTCCATCGCCATGGGCGAAAAAGGCGGTTACGCAGACGAATACATGATCCACCAGCTCGTGCGCAGCGAGGTTCGGGAGGATTATCCCGACCTGACCGACGAGCAGTACGCCAACTTTCGCAACGTGGCTACCACCGGCATGGGCCCCTATGTATTGTACCGCTCCTCCTCGCCGGTGAACCCGATGATCAACCGCAACCGCGAGGCTGACGCCGCCGTCAACGCGGCCGGCATCCGCACCGTCATGAATCTGGCCGACAACGAGGAGACTATGAAGGGCTACGAGGGCTATGCCGAGACCTATTACTCCGATCTGGATGTGATCGCCCTCAACCTGAGTGTGGACTTCACTGCCGAGGATTTCCGAGCCGGTCTGGCCGAGGGCTTCCGCTTCCTCGCCAGCCACGAGGGCCCCTATCTGATCCACTGCACCGAAGGCAAGGACCGCGCCGGTTTCACCAGCGCCGTTCTCGAATGCCTGATGGGCGCTTCTGCGGATGAGGTCACGGCGGACTACATGGTCACCTATGCCAACTACTACGGCGTCCAGCTCGGCACCGAGCAGTACGATGTCATCGTGCGCAGCAACATCGCTAAGAGCCTGGCGACGGCCTTCGATATCGAGAACATCTACGACGCCGATCTGGCTGCCGAGGCCGAGGATTACCTTTTGGAGATTGGCCTGAGCCGCGAGGAGATCGATGCCCTGAAGGATTGCCTGGGTACGGACATCCAGTAATCACAAAGAAAGGATGGCATCCACAAGCACATAAGAGGAATAGAGCATGAAGATCACAAAGAACCTGAACGGAACCAGCCTGACCGTCGCCCTGGAGGGCCGCCTGGACACCACCACCGCCCCGGAGCTGGAGCAGGTGTTGAAAGAGAGCATGGACGGCGCTACCGAGCTGACGCTGGACTTTGCCAAGCTGGACTACATCTCCTCCGCGGGCCTGCGCGTGCTGCTTGCCGCCCACAAGGCCATGATGAAGAAGAACGGCATGAAGGTCGTGAACGCGAACGAGATGGTCAAAGAGGTCTTTGACGTGACCGGCTTTGCGGACATCCTGACGATTGAATAAGGAGATCATGTTATGAGGCGATGCGGCTTTATCTTTGCGGGTATGCTCCTGCTTTGGATGCTTTTATCGCTTCCGGCAGGGCTGGCGGAACAGGAAAAGCTTCCTGTGACCTCCCTGGACATGCTCGCGCAGCCGGGGATCAGCATTGCCGTGGGGATCGACACCCCGGCGGAATCCGCCTTGAAGGAGGACTATCCCCAGGCGACGCAGATTCCCTACAGCGATATATTCCTGGCGTATCTGGATGTGGCCAAAGGCCGCGTCGATGCCTGCGTCAACGCCCGCAGGGAGATGGAATTTGCCATAGATCACGGGCTGACCGGCGTTCGCCTGCTGGACGAGAATTATTTCTCGACCAAGATCGCCGTGGGCATATCACCCGTGTCCCCGATTCCCGATTTAAGGGAACAGCTGAACGCCTTCATCGCGGAGAAAAAGGCGGACGGCACGCTGGACGACATGTACGATCGTTGGGTCGTCCGCGATGAAGAGGTCATGCCGGATATACCCGGGACGGAAAATCCGTCCTTTACGCTGCGCGTGGGCACGACGGGCAGCGTGATGCCCTATTCCTACTACATTGGCACGGAGCTGGCGGGCTATGATATCGAACTGGCACACCGCTTTGCCAGCTGGCTTGGGGCGGGACTGGAATTCAAGGTCTACGACTTTGGCGGGATCGTCCCCGCCGCCGAGTCGGGCAGCATTGACTGCATCATGTCGAACCTGTTCTATACGGAGGAAAAGGAGGAGGCCATTCCCTTTTCCGACGTGCTGTTTGAGGTGGAAATCACGGCGATGGTGCGGGACGACGGGGAAGCGGCCCAGGGCGAGGCGGAGGTTGACGAAGGGGCGTTGCAGTCTGCCGCGCCCGCCTATGCCGCCTACAACGGCAAGCGCATCGGCGTGCTGAATGGCCCCCTGATGGAGGACGTCGCCCACGAGGTCTTCCCGGACAGCGAATACCTGCTGTTCAACAGCTATCCGGACTGCATCACGGCGCTCTTAACCGGGAAGATCGACGCCTACCTGGGCGACGAGCCGGGGCTGAAAGCTGTCCACGCGGAGCAGCCCCAGATCGACTACATCCACGAGCGCATTACCGAGAACAACTACAGCTTTGCCTTCCGCAAGAACGATCCCCAGAGCGCCGCGCTGTGCGCCGAGCTCAACGAGTTCCTGGCGAGGAGCTGGGCGGACGGCACGATGGACGAGCTGGACGACATCTGGTTCGGTGTGGACGAGGATAAAAAGGTCGTGGATATGTCGGATCTGACGGGGGAGAACGGCACGATCAAGGTCGTGACCACCTCTACGGACGCGCCCTTCTCCTACATCAAGGACGGGAAGAACGTGGGCTACGACATCGACCTCGTGGTGCGCTTCTGCCGGGACAGGGGCTACGCCCTGGAGATGGGGGACGTGGACTTCGCGGGCCGCATCCCCGCCATCGAATCCGGCAAGTACGACTTCACCACCGACATGAACGTGACCCCGGAGCGGGAGGAGGAGGTCCTGTTCTCCGACCCCACCAGCAAGGGCGGTATCGTGCTGGCGGTGCTGGCGGACAGCCAAGTCCAGGCTTCAACCGCCGTTCAGCCGGAATACACCGAGTTTTCTGACCTGAGCGGCAAGACGGTCTCCATGCTCACCGGCGCGCCCTTTGAGGAGCTGGTGAGCAGCAAGGTCCCGGATGTGGGGGCGTTTTCCTCCTTCAACAGCACGCCGGACATACTGCTGGCCCTGAAATCCGGGAAGACGGACGCCTTCCTGATTAATAACGCCATCGCCACCCTGGCGGTGAACCGCGACCCGGAGCTCGCCCTGTTCCCCCAGAACCTCCAGGACGGCGAATTCGGCCTCGCCTTTGCCAAGGGCGACTCGCGCCGGGACGCCTGGCAGGCGGCTTTCGACGCCATCCCGCGGGAAGCCATCGAAGCGGCCTGGGAAAAGTGGACGGGCGCGGACGAGAGCGTCAAGGTGCTGCCGGAGCAGGATTGGCCCGGCGAGAACGGCACGGTGCGCGTGGCGGCCTGCGACACGCTGGAGCCCATGAGCTATATGGGCGGGGACGGCGCGTTGAAGGGCTTTGACCTCGAGGTGATCCTGATGATCGCCCGGGAGATGGACACGCATGTGGAGTTTTCCGGCATGGAATTTGCCGCCATACTGTCCTCGGTGCAGTCGGGGAAGGCGGATATCGGCGCGGGCTCGATCATCATCACCGAGGAACGGGCCCAGGCCGTGGACTTCGTGGAGTACTATCCCGCCGCCTTTGTGCTGATCGTTCGGGCGAAGCAGGCGGAAGCCGAGGAAGTGGCTGCTGCTGCCGAGGTGGAGGACACCTCCTTCTGGGGAGGCATAAAGTCCAGCTTCAACAAGACGTTTATCCGGGAGGACCGCTGGAAGCTGTTTGTGGACGGCGTGCTGACCACGCTGCTGATCACAGTGCTGACCATCCTGTTTGGTACGCTGCTGGGCTTCGGCGTATTCATGCTCTGCCGAAACGGAAATCCTGTTGCCAACCTCGTCACCCGCTTCTGCCTGTGGCTGGTGCAGGGTATGCCGATGGTCGTCCTGCTCATGATCCTCTATTACGTCATCTTCGGCAGCGTCGCCATCAGCGGCATCGCCGTGGCGGTGATCGGCTTCACGCTCACCTTCGGCGCGGCGGTGTTCGGGCTTTTGAAGATGGGCGTCGGCGCGGTGGATGGCGGCCAGTATGAGGCCGCCTACGCGCTGGGCTACTCCAATCGCCGCACCTTCTTCAAGATCATCCTGCCCCAGGCGCTGCCCCACGTGCTGCCCGCCTACAAGGGCGAGATCGTGGGCCTCATCAAGGCCACGGCCATCGTGGGCTATATCGCCGTGCAGGACCTGACCAAGATGGGCGACATCGTCCGAAGCCGCACCTACGAGGCGTTCTTCCCGCTGATCGCGGTGACGGTGATCTACTTCGTGCTGGAGGGCCTGATCGGGTTCCTGGTCAGCCGGATCAGCATCGGCTTCAATCCCAAGCGCCGCAAGCCTGCCGACATCCTGAAGGGGGTCAAGACCGATGATTAAGATTGAGCATCTGAAAAAGGAATACCCGAACGTCACGCCGCTCAAGGATGTGAACGTCGAAATCCACGACGGCGACGTGATCTCCGTCATCGGTCCCTCCGGCACGGGCAAGAGCACGCTGCTTCGGTGCATCAACCAGCTGGAAAAGCCCACCTCGGGCAGGATATGGGTGGACGACCTTGAAATTACGGCTCGTGGCTGCGACATGAACAAGGTCCGCCAGAAGATGGGCATGGTGTTCCAGAGCTTCAATCTGTTCGGTCACAAGACGGTAATCGAGAACATCATGCTGGCCCCGATGGACCTGCTTGGCGTATCCAAGCAGGAAGCCTATGACACCGGCATGCGGCTGTTGCGCACGGTGGGCCTTGCGGAGAAGGCGCTGAACTACCCGGATGAGCTGTCCGGCGGCCAGAAGCAGCGCATCGCCATCGCCCGCACGCTGGCGATGGACCCGGATGTGATCCTGCTGGACGAGCCCACCAGCGCCCTCGACCCCACGATGGTGGGGGAGGTGCAGGCGGTCATCCGCGACCTTGCCAAGACCGGTGGGACCGGACCCTCCGGCAAGACCATGATGATCGTCACCCACGAGATGAACTTCGCCAGGGCCATCTCCAACCGCGTTTTCTACATGGACGAGGGCGGCGTGTACGAGAACGGCTCGCCGGAGCAGATCTTCGACCACCCCCAGCGGGAGAATACCCGGCGCTTCATCCGGAAGCTGAAGGTGTTGGAGCTGGACATCGAAAGCCGGGACTACGACTTCCTGGGCATGGCGCGAGAGATCGAGACCTATTGCCACAGGAACCAGATCGCGCCGAAGCTGGCGAACCGCGTGCAACTGGTGTTCGAGGAGACCATGCAGCTGTTGGTGCCGCTGCTGGCGAGCCCGCGCGTCCAGGCGGTGTGCGAATATTCCGAAGCCGCGGAGAGCGCGGAATGGATGATCGGCTACGGCGGGCTGCGCCTTGACCTGACCGAAACGGACGACGATCTCTCCCTCGCGCTGCTGCGGGGCATGACCACGTCCATGGAGTACACCTTCGACGAGGGTCAGGAGATTAAAAACCGGCTGCGGCTGGTCGTCAAGACCGCGTGATATAGGTACGGGAGGACTAAAAACGGGCGATACGGAGGTAGAGAACAAACCATGAAGAAATTCAAGAACATCACCTTTGGCGGCATCCAGCAGAAGATATTCAACCTTGTGCTGATCATGCTGGTGCTGGTCATGGCGGCGTATTCGGTGATGATCGTCTACCAGATGAAAAACCTGACCGGCCTTGTGACCGAGACCAACGACACGCAGAAGGGGGCCATCACGGCCATCTCTCAGGAGACTATGGACGCGGTGATCGCCCAGACCCAGAGCAGCCGGACGCAGATGCAGGCCTATATCGCGGACGATCTGTTTTCTGATACGGCGGACACCGTCGGCACGCTGGCGGAATACGCGCGGATGCTCTTCGAAGCGCCGGACAGGTATCCCGCCCGCGAGGCGGCACTGCCGGACGCCGCCCTGGACGGCAAGGCCAGCGTACAGCTGTTGACGGAGGCGGGGGTCGACCCGAACGACCCTGCCGTGGCCCAGAAGCTGGGCCTGCTCGGCAACCTGTCGGAGCTCATGCTGTCGGTGTATTCAAACGCCGAGGTGGATTCCTGCTATGTCGCCCTGCCGGAGGGCGTGATGCTGCTGGCGGACGACCACGCCTCGTCCAAATTCGACGCAAACGGCAAAATCGTCTCCATACCGATCCACGAGCGGGATTGGTACAGGGGCGCGATTGCCAAGGGCGGGCTGTACTTTACCGACATCGCGGCCGACGTGTTCACGGGGCAGTTTTGCGTCATGTGCGCCATGCCGGTCTATGACGCGAGCGGCAAGGTCGTGGCCGTCGTGGGCGCGGATCTTTTCCTGGACAACATGGAGGCCTATGTGAACGCCTCGGACGAGAACGGCCAGTTCACCTGCATCGTCAACCATCGCGGCCACGTGGTGTTCTCGCCCAGGACCGAGGGCATCTTCCAGGTCAAGAGCAAGGGCGAGGCGGAGGACCTGCGGAAGGTGGGCAACGAGGCGCTGGCTTCGTTCATCGACGAGGCCCTCGCCGCGAATACCGAGGCGACGCTCGTCGAGGCGGACGGCGCGACCTGGTACATGACCGGCGCGCCCATCGATACGGTGGGCTGGACGGTGGTCAGCCTGGTGGACAAGGCGGTGGCGGACCAGCCGACGACTATGCTGGCGGCTCAATATGACGAGATATCGCTAAACGCGGTTTCCGCCTTCCAAAACGGCATCTCCCAGGCCCGGACGTGGATCACGGTGGCGCTGGTGATCGTGACGGTCCTGGCGCTCGTCGGCGCGCTGACGGTGTCCACGCGCATCGTCAAGCCGCTGGAGACCATGACCAAGCGGGTGGTCTCCCTGGGCGGGGACAACCTGCAGTTCATGATGGAGGACACCTACCGCACGAACGACGAGATCGAGGCGCTGGCGGAGTCCTTCGCCACGCTGTCTGCGCGGACGCTGCAATACGTGGACGAGGTCAAGAAGGTCACCGCGGAGAAGGAGCGCATCGGCGCGGAGCTGTCGCTGGCGACGGACATCCAGGCCTCCATGCTGCCCCACATCTTCCCGGCCTTCCCGATGCGCAGCGAGTTCGATATCTTCGCCAGCATGGACCCAGCCAAGGAAGTGGGCGGCGACTTCTACGACTACTTCCTGATCGACGACGACCACCTGGGCCTCGTCATCGCGGATGTGTCCGGCAAGGGCGTCCCGGCGGCGTTGTTCATGATGGCGAGCAAGATCATATTGCAGAGCGTGGCCATGATGGGCTACTCTCCCGCGGAGATCCTGCGAAGGACCAACGACTCGATCTGCTCCAACAACGAGGCGCAGATGTTCGTGACCGTCTGGCTGGGCATCCTGGAGCTGTCCACCGGCAGGCTGACCGCCGCCAACGCGGGCCACGAGTTCCCGGCCCTGCGGCAGCCGAACGGGAAGTTTGAACTGTACAAGGACAAGCACGGCTTCGTCATCGGCGGCATGGAGGGCGTGCGCTACAAGAAATACGAGATCCAGCTGGAGCCGGGCAGCAAGCTGTTCGTGTACACCGACGGCGTGCCGGAGGCCACCAGCGCCGAGAAGGAGCTGTACGGCACCGAGCGGATGATCGACGCGCTGAACGCCGATCCGGATGCTACGCCGCAGCAGATTCTCAAGAACGTGCGCGCCAGCGTGGACAGTTTCGTGAAGGAAGCGGAGCAGTTTGACGATTTAACCATGCTGTGCGTGGAGTACAAGGGAGGGGAGAAGGCGTGAAGGAACTGACGGTACCGGCAACGCTGGAGAACATCCCCGTTGTAACGGCATTTATCGACGAGCAGCTGGAGGCGGTCGACTGTTCGATGAAGGCGCAGATGCAGATCGACATCGCCATCGACGAGCTGTTCGGCAACATTGCCCACTACGCCTACCCGGACGGTACGGGCGAAGCCATGGTGCGGCTTGACTTCGACGAAGCCGCGCACATGGCGAGCATTTCCTTTGTGGACAACGGCGTACCCTTTAACCCTTTGGAACAGACCGACCCAGATGTGACCCTCTCCGCGGAGAAACGTGATGTCGGAGGTTTAGGGATATTCATGGTTAAAAAGACCATGGACAAGCTGGAATACAGCCATGAAAATGGCTATAATGAATTGACCATACACAAGCGCATTTGATGTGGTATTATACGAGGAGGCAAGATGATGAAATCAGATGTCATTATGATCGACAATCATGGGAATGGCTTCTCGGAGGCCGTTGAACAGACCTGGCTTTTTTGTGAATCTTGCGACGGATTAAATGGCAAGAGTATACTGCGCATGTAGCTCATTGCCGAAGAAATGCTGAGTCTGGCTCGAAGTATCACCGGCGAAATGAGGGCATCTTTCTGGATTGAAGGGAATGGGACAGAAATCGAGTTCCATATGACCACTCAGACTGTCATGGACAAGGAAAAGCGTGGTCTGCTGATCATGTCCAGCACGTCCATGAAAAACGAAGCAGCGAAGGGATTTTTAGGAAAGCTCAGGGATGTTTTCGAACAGGCAATGGCATCCGAGCCCAGTCACACCGACGAAGTTGTTCCCTATAAGCTTCGAGGCGACATAGCAAATGATTTCTACGAGGTCAAAGAATGGGACGGGCTTGAGCGTTCTATCCTTAGAAAGATGGCGGACAACGTGAAAATCAGTATCCGCGGAAGAACCGTCGATATGATGGTCTCCAAGCGGCTGGCAAAATAATCCGAATATGAAAGCATAGGAGGCAATGAAAATGAGAATCTCCCAGAACATGAACGGAACCAATCTGAGCATCGCCTTGGAGGGCCGCCTGGACACGACCACCGCGCCGGAGTTGGAAAAGGCTTTGAAGGACAACATGGATGCCGCCAACGAACTGACGATGGACTTTGAAAAGTTGGATTACATCTCCTCCGCAGGCTTGCGCGTGCTGCTGAGCGCTCACAAGACTATGAGCAAGAAGGGCGGCATGAAGGTTGTGAATGCCAATGAGATGGTTAAAGAAGTGTTCGACGTCACGGGTCTCGCGGACATACTGGATATTGAATAGATGAATCCGGGAAGATGAACAGACGATCCCTGCTTTCTGCCCAAGGTACGCAAGAGGAGGTTCCCCATGATTCACGTCGACAATGCCCTTTGGCTGCTGATGGAGAAGGACCCGACCCTGAACCCCTACGCG
>Ga0256404_1006843_pt1 | contig 18485 bp, 13 predicted proteins | sample RumenRJG_01DNA_FD_185990 | JGI IMG/M metagenome (GOLD analysis project Ga0256404, IMG submission 185990) | Bovine rumen microbial communities from Lethbridge, Alberta, Canada - RJG_01 | ecosystem: Host-associated > Mammals > Digestive system > Stomach > Rumen | place: Canada: Alberta | collected...
TTGAGAAAATCACCGGGACGATTCAAAAATCCGCATTCAGTTCAAGACTCCATGCTGGCGAAATTGAAGTGATCATGCTCGCTCAGGAAACAGGCGCGGATCTAATGATCATGGATGACAATGCCGCTAAGAAAACGGCAAAATATCTCGGGTTGACTGTTACAGGTACGATGGGAGTTATTTTAAGAGCAAAAATGGAATCACGACGTATCAAATCCTCTATACAAAAACATTTAGGATCGCTATTCCATTAGCGAGTGGGAGTAGAGAGAATAAGATTAAAGATATAAGGAAGTGCTGATCTGATCAGCACTTCCTTAGTAATATTCGATAAGCTCATCGATCTTTTCAAGATGGAAGGACATCCCTCCGGCCAAGGCGGCATATTCCTGCTTTCGTTTCTTCTGAAATCCGGCACGATCCGGATCCCCGGCTTTCTCAAAGGCCTTCTGAAGTAAAGCAGCCTCGTAATAGTGCGCCACGGCAGCGCACTCTTTTGTTTCAGCGTCAAGCTCTTCGCCGGCCGCTTCGAGTCTCCTGATATTGCCGAGTGCACTGTAGTAATTGCCGTTTATGATATTGGACTCGATCGTCCATTTTTCCGGGAGATAGCGCTGCGGAGCCATGCGGTCACGGACCCGCAGAACGCCGGTGAAAAGGGAAATCAGGATAAGGCAGGAGATCATGAAGATCGCTGTACCAAGAAAGATCCCTCCGGGACCGGGTGTGTTTTTTATCTTTTGTGTCATCGCTTACATAGCCTTTCTTCCAGCATTTCCCGAAGCTTTGCTTCCGAGAGATCAGGGATCTGAAGGACCTCTTCTTTTGTAAAGCCGGCATAGGTGAGCAGGAGCGCAGACATCTGGTCCTGCAGGGCATGCAGTTGTTCCAGCTTTTCGGGCGCATAGGAGCCTTCGGAATACCAGCTGTCCTTATCGATGGTGTAGATCTTAACGAGATCCTCCGCCAGGAACTCACAGGTATCGCTGATATGTTCCGGAGAAAAACGGAAGCCGCTTCGCCCCGGAAGATCTGCAAGAATATCCGCTGCGTTTTCATAGCTGCTGCACGCACGGAAGATCATTTCATAATCAGATAAGGGCAGTTTCTCCTCGCCGGACGAAGAGAGCAGATAGAGGTCCTGTTCATGATATAAGATGCTGACCAGACTGTAGTCCCCGTTGTCCAGCGCATTGTCGATCTGTGCCCTAAGCGCTTCGGACTGTGACGTAAGCTTACTTGCTCTCAATTTCCGTCCGATATCACCGGATGCAGCATTGAAAACAACTGACACAGCAAGAAGGATAAGCGCGATCCCGAGAATCGTGAGAGGAACGGCAAAGCGCGCAAAGCGGTTTGCTCTTTTTTCCACCAGCGCCTGTGTCTTTTCAAATTCTGACTTATAGTGCTGCATCTCAGCCTGATGCTGCTTCGCAAACGGATTGGCGTTTCCGCAGTAAGGGCAGTATTTGTCCTCGAGTCCCAGATTTGCACCGCATTTCGGACATTTCATCATTAGGCGATCACCTTTCGGTACCATTCGGTACCAACTGCAACTTTCATTATTATCTGTTCTCGCTGACCCATCTGCTGATCCATGGCTTCAGCGCTTTTTCCGCGTTTTCATACGTCATGAATCCGCCGTTTTTATCAAGGCTCTTTTCCCGGATCACAGTAATATCATCCTCTGTCAGCTTCAGATCATTTGTGAGGAAATCCGCCTCCTCCTGAAACCATGTAAGGATCGTTTCCCTTTCCCCGGCAGTCAGGTTCTCATAGGAGAGGCTGTCATTTTTGCTGTTTTCGAGTTCCTTCAGGATCCGGTAGACGAACCAGCCAAGTTCGTCCTCATGCAGGTCCTCATCTCCGGACAGCATGGCCCTTGCATGAAGCATGCCCCGGTAATCCTCATAGTGGCGGAAATAGTCATAGTGTGGCCAGGACCACAGAGCAGAAGAGCCTTCCCTTTCATAAAGCTGATAGATATATTCGAGAGTTGCTTCATCATTTCCCTCGGCATAGATCCTGTCGAGCTCGGGAAAGAAGCTCCGCTCAAAGGCGATCTCCTGATCCATCTCGCGGGAAGTATTTCTTTCCTCCAGCCGGAGCTTTATGAATGCGGCAAGGCAGAGGAGCAGTGAGATGATCAGAACGCCGATGCCGATCTTCAGGGCCAGAGAGCCCTTCTCCTTAAGCTCCCGTGTATAGGTCTCCTCAATATCGTCCTCCATCCCGGCCATGTCGTCCCGGATGGCATTCAGCCTTCGCATATGGGCGGCTTCCGCACCGGTCGGGTTGATCATACCGCAGTAGGGGCATTTTTCTTCGTTTTCTCCCACCCATGCGCCGCAGTTTGTACAGTAGATGCGCTTCCTTTCCGTCATGACCGTGTGCTCAGATAGTCGCCGGTCATTGCGTCAAGAAAGCCGGACAGCATCCGGTTCATTTGTGTATAGTCGAAGGCCAGCAGTTCTTCCTTTGTCTGAATGTACGGTCCCGGAAGCGAAAGATCCTCCGGGCAGTTCTTTAGCCCGTTAGAGATGATCTCATGGGTAAATTCCATGTGGGTCTGGAAGCTGTAGATATACTTCCCGTAGCGGACGATCTGACGCGGACAGCCGTCACTCTCGGCCAAAATGATCGCATCCTTCGTAAGTCCCGGCATATCATTATGCCATTCTCCCGCATAGAAGGGATCCGTAAAGCCGGAGAGGAACGGATCGCGCTTTCCTTCTTCGGTAAGTCTTGCACGCACCGGACCTACCTCACTGAAGGGGCTGTGCTCATAGGGCGCACCCATGGCTTCTCCGACCAGCTGAGAGCCAAGGCAGATACCGACAACAGCCCTGCCGGCCTCTGCGTACCGCCGGATCAATGCGATTTCCGCAGCCGCATCAAAAAAGCTGCATTCTTCTTTGGTCGTGGCAGGACACATACAGCCGCCGAGGACGATCAGGAAATCAGCGCTTACCTCGTCCGGCAGCTTTTCATAGTTCCAGTCCCTGGTCATGGTGACCTCGTATCCGTGCCGGTTTGCCCAGGCCAGGTATTCGCCCGGCTCTACCCATTTGTCGTGCTGTATGATATGGATCTTCATAGTACTCCTTCTCCGTAAAAAAGCAAAAATGCACGGTACTCTTAGATTATTATAGGTTTGCTTTCCCTGCCTTTCAAGTGCGGAAAATGAGTCCGGTATATTTTGCGGATGATGGGGGGCGGACCCGTGAATAGTAACGATACATGAATCAGGTATAAATCGGTGAAACAGACTGTGTTTTATTTTCTGCGGTATGGTATGATAAATAACAGCTGCATCATCGTCAGGGGCAAATTATTTTTTGACTCTGACATCATTTATGAAAGCAGGATGCCCCGCACAATTCAGTTTGCAGGCAGGGACATCAGCTGTGAGCCGGGTAATTTGATTGTAAACTGTCATCGCTAAGCTCGTCTTCGCCCTGCGGGCTTGACTTGCTAAGCGAGCACGTATACATGAAAGGTAGCGCTCATCTGCGCCCTGACGGGCTTGATTCGCTGACTTTCATAGTAAACGGCTATGCTAAGCTCGCTTTGACCTTCGGTCTTTGCTCGCTAAGCGCCGCGTCATACATGAAAGGTAGCGCTTAAGCATCGCCTTCGGCTCGCTTTCGCTGACTTTCATAGTAAGAGACTGATGGAGGAGGACCATGCTTAAGATTACTTTTCTGGGACATGCATGTTTTTTGCTGGATGACGGCAGCACGAAGATATTGACAGATCCGTTTCTTTCCGGAAATCCTCTGGCGGCAGCGGGACCTGAAGAGGTCGAGGCCGACTATATCTTTGTATCCCACGGTCACGGAGATCATGTGGGGGATACGGAAGCGATTGCACGCCGATGCGGCTCGATCGTGGGGGGCCCGGTAGAGATGACGGGAGCTTTGTTCGGAAAGAAAGGGATCGATACGATTCCGGGCAATATCGGCGGGAGAACAGAGCTTCCCTTCGGTTCTGTGAAGCTTGTTCCGGCGATCCACGGAAGCGGAGTGCCGGGTGCGCTTGCCTGCGGCTTTGTGTTTGAGATCGGCGGGAAAAAGGTCTATTTTGCGGGCGATACTGCCCTGACAAAGGATATGGAGCTTCTTTCAGAGGAAGATATCGACGCGGCGCTGCTGCCGATCGGAGACGTCTATACGATGGGTCCGGAGGATGCGGCAAAGGCCGCCTGGATGATCCGTCCGAAGCTTGTGATCCCGATGCATTACGGTACTTTCCCCATCATCGAACAGACCGCGGACAGCTTCTGTATGTTCATGCAGCAAAGGGCAGCGGGAATTCCCGTCCGGGTCTTAAGCCCTGGAGAGAGCCTTGAGCTGAGCTGACCGGCGCTAAGCCTGTCGGTGCCGCTTAGGTATTCCTTCCCGGAATGCCGCTGCTCTCCTGCGTGGCAGCTATTCAGCAGCGGGCCACGCAGCAGCCTTGCATGAAACATGTACTTTCCGGATATTTTTCTGAATAAGATACAAAAGAATACAAGTTTGGCGTTGACTTTTTTTTAGAGCAGGCTATAATTAGGACTGTTATGAATTTTGCATTTACGATCAATCTGGTACTCGTTTCTCTGCTGCTGGGTGGCCTACTGCTGGGGTACTCTTACAACTCATGTCATTAAGGAAACGATACTGATATTATTACGAGCGTATGATTTTGGAGGCTTCGTTTCCTGACGGAAACGGAGCCTTTTCACTATAAAGTTCAGCGAGCCGAGGACGCAGTCCGAAGGGGATGCGTCAGATCCATGTATACATGCCCGCTTAGCGAGGGCAGTTTTAACAGAAAAGGAATCGAGATATGAGAGAGGTCCGTATCAGTGACGTGACAATGAAACAGTCGGGAAATAAAAAAGAGGTTTCCCTGACGTTTAAGGAAAAGCTGGAGATGGCAAAACTCCTCGACCGTCTCGGCGTGGCAGTGATCGAAGCAGAGGGGATCGAGCAGACCAAGATCGATTCCCTGAGGATCAAGTCGATCGCTTCCTCCGTCAGGAACAGCTGTCTGGCGGTTCCGGTAAAACTTGATCCGGAAAGCGTCAGCGTGACCTGGAAGGCTTTGAAGGAAGCAAGACACCCGCGCCTGCAGATTCCGGCAGCCATCAGTCCTGCGCAGATGGAGTATATCCATCACCTGAAGGCACACAGTATGCTGTCGGCCATCGAGGATACGATATCCGCCTGTGCGGCATTGACCGAGGATGTAGAGTTTATCGCGGATGACGCGACCCGGGCAGATCCTGAATTTCTTTACGAGGCGATCCGCTCCGCGATCAGATGCGGAGCGCGGACGATCACTGTCTGTGATGCGGCAGGCGCAATGCTTCCGGAGGAGTTTTCTCTCTTCTTAGAGCAGATCTATGCCAACGTACCGGAGCTGCAGGATGTGACCCTGGGCGTCAGCTGCTCTGACGAGCTTTCGATGGCGGATGCCTGTGCTGTCGCAGCTGTCATCCGCGGTGCCGGAGAGCTCAAGGCAGCGGCCTATCCTGTCAATATCGTCTCTCTGGCAAAGGTCGTGAAGGTCTTAAATGCCAAGAGCGATCTGTGTCAGGCTTACTGTGCCACCGGCATGACCGAGATGAAACGCATCACGGAACAGATCCGATGGATGTGCGAGACCGGACGCAGCAAGTCCAATCCCTTTGACACAGGCGTGCAGGATGAGGCGGAAAGTGTGACGCTGACCGCACATGATGACCTGACGGCTGTCATGAAGGAAGTCGCAAAGATGGGCTATGACCTGTCAGAGGAGGACTCCGGCAAGGTCTACGACGCATTCTTACGCATCGTTTCCAAGAAGGGCAGCGTAGGAAGCCGCGAGCTCGACACGATCATCGCGTCGACCGCGATGCAGGTGCCGGCCACCTATGTGGTGGAAAGCTATGTGATCAATTCCGGAAATACGATCACGGCTACGGCTCACTTAAAGGTCCGTAAAAATGAGCAGCCGCTTGAGAGCGTTGCGATCGGCGACGGTCCGATCGATGCGGCCTTCCTTGCGATCGAACAGATCACGGGACAGCATTATGAGCTGGATGATTTCCAGATCCAGACGGTGACCGAGGGACGCAACGCCATGGGCGAAGCTGTGGTCAAGCTCCTTCATGAAGGCAAGGTCTATTCAGGCCGCGGTATTTCTACCGATATTATCGGATCAAGCATCCGTGCCTATATGAATGCGCTGAACAAGATCGTGTACGAGGAGCAGGAATAATTATGAAATTATCGTTTTCAACACGCGGCTGGACAGAGATCGGCTGGGAGGAGATGCAGGACATTGCCGTCGACATGCATTTTCAGGGCATCGAGGTATATAACCTTCATCAGACACCGGAGCTGATCCAGCGCGGCGGCCCCTTCCACCAGTACAATACCCAGGCAACTGCCAGGGGCTTAAGAGAAAAAAAACTGGAGATCCCGGTTTTTGATACATCCATTGACATCAGTACCGAGGACGGCGGCGTGGGCAATGCGGAGCGCAATGCCTCCGACCGGGACAGCTACATCCGTATGCTGAAGGAACTGATGGATGTTGCCCGCAACATGGGCGTGCCTTATGTTTCGGTAAAGGCTGAGTCCGATAACGAGGCGCTGGTCAGGGAAAATCTCGACATGCTGATTCCATACGCGGAAAGCTCCGGGATCGCTATCCTGATGAAGACCTGCGGCATTTATGCGGACACGGCGAGACTTCGTTCCCTCATGGACGACTACGCCTGCGACCAGCTGGCAGCGCTCTGGGATGTGCATCATCCCTACCGCGATCAGGGAGAGACTCCCGCGGAAACCATCAAGAACCTGGGCGCCTATGTGCGGCACGTCCATATGAGGGACTCCGATGACCGCGATACCTACAACCTGATCGGTGAGGGCAACATGCCCATCGATGAGATCATGCGGGCCTTAAGCTCCATTGACTATGATGAGTACATTTCCCTCGAGTGGAAGCGGAGCTGGATGGAGGATCTTCAGGATATGGAGATCATCTTCCCGTACTTTGTCAACTACATGAACCGCTATGAAGATACGAGGGGCAAGAAGCGCACCCGTTACTTAAACCATGACGGCACCGGACAGTACATCTGGAAGAAGGACGAGCTGATCAACCTGACCTTCCCTGAGGTGCTCGACCGGGTGGCGGAGGAATTTCCGAACCAGTACTGCTTCAAGTATACAACACTGGATTATACCAGGACGTACGAGGAATTCCGTGAGGATGTGGACACCTTTGCAAGGGCACTGGTCTCCATGGGCGTAAGGGCTGGTTCCAAGGTGGCGATCTGGGCAACGAACGTCCCGGCCTGGTATATCACCTTCTGGGCAACGACCAAGATCGGCGCAGTGCTGGTGACGGTGAATACAGCCTATAAGATCCACGAGGCGGAGTATCTTCTGCGGCAGTCGGATACGCATACCCTCGTCATGATCGAGAGCGCGCTTGATTCCAATTACCGCGAGATCATCAACGAGCTCTGCCCGGAGATCGCAAAGTCAAAGCCCGGACAGCCGCTGCACTGCAAACGTCTGCCCTTCCTGAGGAATGTGATCACGGCAGGCTTCCGCATGCCGGGCTGCCTGACCTTCGACGAGGCCTTCCAGCGGGCGGACTCCGTGCCGGTGGAAGAGGTCCGGCGCATGGCTTCCCATGTGCGGCCGGACGATGTCTGCAACATGCAGTATACCTCCGGCACAACGGGTTTCCCCAAGGGCGTTATGCTGACACATTATAATGTCGTCAACAACGGAAAGTGCATCGGCGACCGTATGGGCCTTTCCACGGCGGACCGCATGATGATCCAGGTACCGATGTTCCACTGCTTCGGCATGGTGCTTTCCATGACCTCATCCATGACCCACGGGGCTACGATGTGCCCGATGCCGTATTTCTCGGCCAAGACCTCGCTTGCGTGCATCCGCCAGGAACGGATCACCTGCTTCAACGGCGTGCCTACGATGTTTATCGCCATGTTCAACCACGAGGATTACCGCCGGACAGACTTTTCCCATATGCGCACCGGCATCATGGCGGGCGCCGGATGTCCGCCCGAGCTGATGCGCCGCGCTGCTCAGCCCGATGAGATGAACATGACAGGCATCGTATCCGTATACGGCCAGACGGAATCCTCTCCGGGCTCCACGATGTCGGCATGGACGGACAGCCTGGAGCTGCGCACGGAGACCGTAGGCTATGACTTCCCGCATGTAAAGTGCAAGGTGATTGATCCCGAGACCGGGGAGGAAGTGCCTGACGGTGTGAACGGCGAGTTCTGTTCCAAGGGCTACAACACCATGAAGGGCTACTATAAGATGCCCGAGGAGACCAGGGATACAGTCGATGCCGAGGGCTGGCTCCATTCCGGAGACCTCGCCTGCAGGGATAAGGACGGCAATTACCGGATCACCGGACGGCTGAAGGACATGATCATCCGCGGAGGCGAGAACATCTACCCCAAGGAGATCGAGGAATTCCTGCTGACCCATCCTGAGGTGCAGGACGCAGCTGTCATCGGCGTGCCTGACGAACGCTACGGCGAGGAGGCCATGGCCTGCGTGATCCTGAAGGAGGGATCAAAGCTTACGGAGGCTGAGATCCGCGAATTCAGCATGTCGAGACTTGCGCGGCATAAGGTTCCGAAGTATATTAAGTTTACGGATGCCTTCCCGATGAATGCTGCAGGAAAGATCCTGAAGTATAAGATGCGGGAGGCAGCCTGCGAAGAGCTGGGCATCAAGAAGTAAACATACAGGAGATACATCAACACCTGCCAGCACTTGCCGGCATGAAAGTTTAAAATTATTACGGAGGTAATGTCACTATGGAAATCAAGATCATGAAGAATCCGAATCCGAAGGAGAAGCCGGCAGATGAGTCCAAGCTGGGATTTGGCAAGGTTTTCACCGATCACATGTTTTTAATGGACTGGGATATTGACCGCGGATGGCATGATGCCCGCATCGTTCCTTACGGCCCGCTTTCCTTAAGCCCGGCATGTACCGCACTTCACTATGCGCTTGAGGTTTTCGAAGGCCTGAAGGCTTACCGTACCGCAGACGGAAAGATCCAGATGTTCCGTCCGTACGAAAACGCAAAGCGTCTCGTGAACTCCGCTGACCGTATCGGTGTTCCGTCGGTCGATCCGGAGGACTTTGTGACGGCAGTACGTACACTGGTAGAGCTTGACAAGGACTGGGTCCCGCACAGCGAGGGCACTTCCCTCTACATCCGTCCGGTTATTTTCGGCGATGATTCCAACGTCGGTCTTCATACCCTTCGTCACGCGATCTTCATGATCATTCTGGCTCCGTCAGGCATGTATTATCCGCAGGGCATCAACCCTGTCCGTATCATGGTGGAAGAGGCTGATGTCCGCGCGGTCAGAGGCGGCACAGGCTACACCAAGTGCGGCGGCAACTACGCGGCTTCCCAGCGTGCGTCCGTAGTAGCTGAGTCAAAGGGCTATACCCAGGTGCTCTGGCTGGATGGCGTCGAGCGCAAGTATGTTGAGGAAGTCGGTTCCATGAACATGATGTTCAAGATTGACGGCAAGGTCGTTACTCCGGCGCTGGACGACGGTTCCATTCTTCCCGGCATCACCAGAAAGAGCATTCTTGAGCTGGTGCGCAGCGAGGGTATTCCGGTGGAAGAACGCAAGGTCACTCTCCAGGAGATCATTGATGCTGCGGAAGCAGGCAAGCTGGAAGAGGCCTGGGGCTGCGGTACTGCAGCGGTCGTATCTCCGGTAGGCTGGCTCTTCGCAGAGGGTAAGGAGTATACCATCAACAATGGCGAGATCGGCCCGATGACCAGACACCTCTATGATGAGATCACCAGCATCCAGTGGGGCAAGAAAGAGGATAAGTTCGGCTGGATCTACCCGATCGCCTGAAACTGATCAGGTACAGCGTAAACAGTAAAAAAGGAGGGGCTTTGCAAGTCCCTCCTTGTTCAAAAAAGGGTCTATTATGGGAAAAAACTTCATGACGGTAGACGGCAACCAGGCTGCGGCTCATGTTGCTTATGAATTTACCGAGATCGCGGCGATCTATCCGATCACGCCGTCCTCCCCGATGGCAGGCGCCACGGACAAGTGGAGCGCCAACGGAAGAAAAAACATGTTCGGACAGACGGTACGGCTGATCGAAATGCAGTCTGAAGCCGGTGCCATCGGCGCAGTTCACGGAGCGCTGCAGGCAGGTGCTCTGGCGACCAGCTATACCTCCAGCCAGGGACTCATGCTGATGATCCCCGTGCTTTACCGTATCGCCGGTGAGCGACTTCCGGCTGTTCTGCATGTAGCCTCCCGTACGGTCGGCACGCATGCTCTCAGCATTTTCGGAGACCATTCCGATGTGATGGCCTGCCGGCAGACCGGATTTGCGCAGCTTAGCTCGGGCAGCGTACAGGAAGCGGCCGACCTGGCAGCCGTGGCGCATCTTTCTGCGGTTAAGGGAAGCATTCCCTTCATGCATTTCTTCGATGGATTCCGCACCTCGCATGAGCTGAGCAGGATCGATATGCCGGATGTAAAAGAGCTTTCAAAGCTGATGGACCGGGATGCGCTTGAGCGTTTCCGCGCCCATGCCTTAAATCCGGAGCATCCGGAGCTGAGGGCGACTGTGCAGAACGGTGACGTCTACTTCCAGGTGCGTGAGGCCAACAACGGCTTCTATAATGCGCTTCCGGAGATCGTGGAGGAATACATGCAGAAGGTCGGGGAGATCACCGGCCGCACGTACCACCTCTTTGACTATTACGGAGATCCGAAGGCAACCGATGTGGTCATTGCCATGGGCTCTGTTTCCGGCGCTGCGGAAGAAGCGGTGGATTACCTCAATGCCCGGGGCGGCCATACCGGTTTCCTTCAGGTGCATCTGTACCGCCCGTTCTCCGTAAAGCATTTCATGAAGGCGCTCCCCGAAAGCGTCAGAAGGATCGCGGTGCTCGACCGCTGCAAGGAGATGGGCAGCATCGGAGAACCGCTGTATCTCGATGTTTCCGCAGCAGTCTCCGAGATTGAACGCGAAACCGGAAAGAGCGGCATCACTGTGATCGGCGGCCGTTACGGATTAAGCTCCAAGGATACGGATCCTTCCCAGATCGCAGCAGTGTTTGAAAATCTGGCTGCAGACGAGCCGGTGCGCGGATTTACGATCGGTATCAACGATGATGTCACCCATTTAAGCCTTCCCTTGAAAAAACTGGAGGGGATCGGCGACGCGGATCCCGCATCGGATATCTACAGCTGCAAGTTCTGGGGACTCGGCGGAGACGGCACGGTCGGTGCCAACCACAATACCGTACAGATCCTGGGTGATTGCGCGGATATGTATGCGCAGGCTTATTTTGAGTATGACGCGAAGAAGTCCTTCGGTGTCACGAAATCGCATCTCCGCCTTTCGAAAAAGCCGATCAGAAGCTCCTACTATGTAAAATCCGCGGATTTTGTGGCCTGCCACAACCAAAGCTACATCAGCCAGTATGACATAGTGGAAGAACTCAAAGAGGGCGGCAGCTTCCTGTTAAACTGCACCTGGGGAGCGGATACTTCTGAAAACAGCGCCCTTTCAAAGAACCTTCCGGCAGCGGTCAAACGGCAGCTGGCCGAAAAAAATATCCGGCTTTATGTGATCAATGCCACTGCCATTGCGGAGCGCCTTGGTCTTGGAAGCCATACGAATACCGTTTTGCAGGCGGCTTTCTTCAGAGTGTCGGGGCTGATGCCTGTAGAAGAAGCCCTGGAGAACATGAAGGCCGCGGCGCACCGGACCTATTTCGCAAAGGGCGACGCAGTTGTGAATCAGAATGTGGAGGCCATCGAGGCAGGCGCGAAGGAGGTCGTGGAAGTAACGATACCGGCAGAATGGGCCGGCTGTTCTGCGGCACCGGCGGCTGTGGATGCTTCCCTTCCGGATGTCGTAAAGAATATTCTGATCCCAATCAACCGTCAGAAGGGCGATGACCTTCCGGTCAGCGCCTTTAAGGGCCGTGAGGACGGCGTGATCGACATGGGTCTCACTGCCTATGAAAAGCGCGGGATCGCGGTCAATGTTCCGGTGTGGAATGCCGATGCCTGTATTCAGTGCAACCAGTGCGCCTATGTATGTCCTCATGCGGCGATCCGCCCATATCTTCTGGATGAAGAAGAGGTTTCCAACGCTCCGGAGGGATTCCAGACTGCTCCTGCAAAGGGTCTGAAGGAACAGAAGTTCGCGTTCTCCATGCAGATCTCCACATACGACTGTACGGGCTGCGGAAGCTGCGCCAATGTCTGTCCGGTGAAGTGCAAGGCTTTATGCATGGTTCCGGCAGAGCTTTCCGAGACGCAGAAGGAGCGCTGGAATTATGCCCTTTCGCTGAAGGATAAGGGGGATGTCTTTGATCCGTATACCGTAAAGGGATCCCAGTTCCGTCAGCCTCTGGTGGAATTTTCCGCAGCATGCGCGGGATGCGCTGAGACTTCCTATGCGAAGCTTCTGACCCAGCTCTTTGGCGATCGGGTCTACTGGGCAAACGGCACCGGCTGTTCCCAGGCCTGGGGCTCTCCGATGCCCGGCATTCCCTATACCACGAATAAGAGAGGGTTTGGCCCCGCATGGACCAACAGCCTCTTTGAAAACAATGCCGAGCTGGAGCTGGGACTCTACCTTTCCGTACAGCAGCAGCGGGAAGCACAGAAAATGCGCGTCGCGAAGCTGAAGGAAACACTGGAAAACGGATCCGCTGCCGGTTCAGAAGCTCTGCTTAAGGCATGCGAAGACTGGCTCAGTCAGTATGATGATTTTGAAGGATCACGGCGTGCATCAGATGCCCTGCTTCAGGAATTATCCGGCCCTGCAGGCTGTGATGATGAAGCCGGCGAGCTTTGCAAAGAGATCCTGAAATATAAGGATCAGCTTGCCAAAAAGACCTTCTGGATGTTCGGCGGTGACGGCTGGGCCTATGATATCGGCTTCGGCGGGCTCGACCATGTGATCGCCCAGGGTGAAAACATCAATGTGCTTGTCGTGGATACGGAGGTCTATTCCAACACCGGAGGACAGAGCTCCAAAGCGACCCCGATCGGCGCAGTGGCACAGTTTGCATCATCCGGAAAGAAATCCCGTAAAAAGGATCTCGGCGCCATTATGATGACCTACGGAAACGTCTATGTCGCCCAGGTAGCCATGGGTGCGGATATGAACCAGCTGGTCCGTGTTCTGAAGGAAGCGGAAAGCTATAACGGTCCGTCCGTTGTCATTGCGTACTGCCCATGTGTGTCTCATGGCATCAAGGGAGGTATGAGCAGGGTGCAGGATGAAATGAAGCGTGCTGTCACCAGCGGCTACTGGAATCTGTACCATTATGATCCCCGGAATGAGCAGCCCATGCATGTGGACTCCAAGGCTCCAACAACGGAATTTGAGGACTTTCTGGACGGCGAAGCCCGCTATGCGTCTCTGAAGAAGACCTTCCCGGACAACGCTGAGAAACTCTTTGCTGTTGCGAAGGAAGATGCGGCAAAGAGATTCGAGAAATATAAAAAGATGGAGAAGTAAGAAAAAAGATCCGCACGGCTTTTTCAATTGATTTAGAAAAGGGCTGTAAAAAAGCGTACATAAATCCCCTTCTACGGTTCCCCTTCTCCGCTCCGCTCCGGTCGGCGCCGAGCAGGCGTCACCGGCGCCTGGCGCCGCTCGTGTTTTCGCACTGATTTGATTAACCGAAGTTCGGAAAAAGAAGTCAATGAAGCGAAAACGCTCGCTGCGGGCCGACGACGTCCGTAGAAGGGGATTTTGTACGCTTAATGTGACTGCTCTTTCCCTAAATGCCTGAGAGCATGCACTGCTTTATCCCATAGCGTTAAAGGCAGCTTCAGCAGATAGTCTTCGAGCAGCGCGCCGGCAGCAAGAGAGAGCAGCACATCCGCGGCGATGAGATATAAAAGTCCGGCGTGCGTGCCGAGATTCGCCTGGATCATTCGGAACAGAGTATTGAAAATGCTTCCTGATGCAAACACATTCCAGAAAAGAACGCCCGTACCGGTCGAGGCGGCAGCGTCCGCAGCGGGTTTCAGCTGCGGATAGTAGCGGCCGAGAATAAAGTACAGAGACCACCAGTGGATCAGGATGACGGAGAAGCTGTAGCGTCCGAAAAGCCGAAGCAGGGTGCCATCCTTTAAAAGACGTTTCGGCAGAAGATATATAAAGGAAAAATATCCGAGGCATAAGAATACCATGACCGGCGTGTACGGGTAGAGCCGGCTGATGTAAGCTTCATAGCTTTCGGCCGTCCATACGGCCCATGCGACCGCAGTGGCTGCAAGGAGACCTGCCGGGAAGAGGAAACGGTCATAACGGCGGGACTCAGGACGCGTGATCCAGCAGCCTAAAATGGCGTAGCCAAGCCAGAAGCTTATGACAGGCGCAATGGCAAAAGAGGTGTAGGCTGCAGTCCCGGAAAACAGGATAATGCCGGCAGCAAGCACTGTAAGCGAACTATAGCTGAGGTCCTTCATCATGTACCTCATGAAGGGATAGATGAGATACAGGGATATGATGATGTAGATCAGCCAGTAGAAGGGGCAGAGTTCGATGTCGGCAGTAAAGAACATGCGAAGGATGTCCCCGATACGCGAAACAGACAGCGGGAACAAGCGGACGTTCTGCCACTGATAAAAAAAGTAATAGATCAGCAGAGGCAGCAGGACCTTGGATACCCGCTTCAGATAGAAGTCGCGGAGGCTCTCCTCCTTCCACTGCAAAAGCAGTGCGCCGGAAAGCATGATGTAGACGATATTAAAGCCGAGGCAGCAGGTGCGGACAGCTGCGTCAAATTTCATGGCAGCCGGATTCATAGCGTCGCGGATGATCGCAAATTCTCCGGTGACCTCTGTTGTGAGAAAGGGAAAAAGCGCATCAATGGCATGGATCGTGATTACTCCGACCACGGCCAGTAAACGCAGATAGTCAAGACGAAGATCCCGCCGGGAGGCTAAAGGCCGTCCGGGACCGGTCCCCGGTTTTGATAATGTCTGCTCCAATGCTTTGCAGTCATCCATGAGCTGCAGCAGCAGGGAACAGAAAATGATCAGTACGATCGGGATCATATGGGAGAGACGGACCCCGCGGTCAACAGCGATGCTCATGACGCCAAGCAGCAGCAGGGAAAGCAGTGCGGCAACAAGGCGGCGCAGCAGAAGTTTATGTGGAAGCCGGCGGACCCGGTCTGCAAAATTCATGATTCAAAACTCCATATATTAACTCTATTCATCCCCGCGGGAATCCGCTTTGCGGGGATGTGAAAAACCGTGATTTATCCTCGTCATTGTAACATAACTATGCTACAATAAACAATTGAAACCATGAGCTTAATACGCTTTCAGAAGGGAGCATAATAATGGATAAAATCATCATTACTGTAGTCGGCAAGGATACCAAGGGCATCATTGCCAGGGTCAGCGGATATCTGTATCAGGAAGGGATCAACATCCTCGATATCAGCCAGACGATCCTCGATGATATGTTCAACATGATGCTGATCGCGGATATGCATGACTGCACGAAGGAATTCGGCGAAGTGGCAGATGACTTAAGGATCCTCGGAGAGGAGATCGGGCTCCGCATTCTGGCCCAGAAGGAAGAGATCTTTACGAAGATGCACCGGATCTAGTAACTGATCTGCGGACAGGTGCAGATCAGTTTCCAAGACATAAGGAAGGCAAAGACTATGATCAATTTGTTTGAGGTTCGCGAAACCAATAAAATGATAGAGCAGGAACTGCTCGATGTCCGAACGATCACGATGGGCATCAGCCTGCTGGACTGCGTCGATTCTGATGTCGCGCGGCTCAATGACCGCATATATGAAAAAATAACGCGCCTCGGCTCGGAGCTTGTCAAAACCGGAGAGGAGATCTCCAAGGACTTCGGCATCCCGATCGTGAATAAGCGCGTTTCCGTAACGCCCGCGTCTCTGATCGGTGCAGGCGCCTGCCGTACGCCGGAGGATTTCGTAAGCATTGCCAGGACTCTCGACCGGGCGGCGAAAACGATCGGCATCAATTTCCTCGGAGGGTATTCCGCGCTGGTAAACAAAGGCCTGACTCCTTCGGAGCGGCTTCTGATCGAATCGATCCCTCAGGCGCTTTCGGAAACGGATTTTGTGTGTTCTTCGGTCAATGTCGGATCCACAAGGACCGGCATTGATATGGATGCAGTCCGGCTGATGGGTGATATCGTCAGGAAAACGGCAGAGCTTACGGCTGACCGTGATTCCTTAGGCTGCGCAAAGCTTGTGATCTTCTGCAATGCTCCGGATGATAATCCTTTTATGGCAGGAGCGTTCCACGGCGTCACGGAGGGCGACGCAGTCATTAATGTCGGCGTCAGCGGTCCGGGTGTGGTGAAGTCCGCGCTGGAAAAGGTCCGCGGAGAGAGCTTTGAGGTGCTTTGTGAGACGATCAAGAAGACCGCGTTCAAGGTGACCCGTGTCGGTCAGCTGGTGGCGCAGGAGGCATCCCGCAGGCTGAACGTCCCCTTTGGCATCGTCGATCTGAGCCTGGCGCCTACGCCTGCCATCGGTGATTCCGTAGCGGAGATCCTGGAGCAGATGGGCCTGGAACGGGCAGGAGCGCCCGGAACGACGGCAGCCCTCGCCATCCTGAACGATCAGGTGAAAAAGGGCGGCGTTATGGCATCCTCCTATGTCGGAGGACTGTCAGGAGCGTTTATCCCTGTCAGTGAGGACCAGGGAATGATCGATGCTGTGCTTGAAGGTGCCTTAAGTCTGGAAAAACTCGAGGCTATGACATGCGTATGCTCGGTCGGCCTTGATATGATCGCGATCCCGGGAGATACGCCGGCATCCACGATTGCAGGCATCATTGCGGATGAGGCAGCGATCGGCATGATCAATCAGAAAACGACGGCAGTGCGCCTGATCCCCGTGATCGGCAAGGGCGTCGGAGAGACTGCGACCTTCGGAGGGCTGCTCGGCTATGCTCCGATCATGCCGGTCAACCGGTTTCGCTGTGATGCATTCGTGGATCGAACCGGACGGATCCCGGCACCGATCCACTCCTTTAAGAACTGATCCGTGAGCTCATATACATGATGATGCGATTCATTGCATGGGGTTTATGATCTGAACAATACACGAGGGGAAACGTTGAAAACAAAAACAGATAAACGGGGGATTGCTTTTTTTGATCTTGACGGAACATTGCTCGACAATCATTTAAATGAGATTCCTGAAAGCACGAGGCGGGCGCTGGATCTGCTTCGGGCGCATTATTATGTGATCCTTTCCACGGGAAGGGATATGGATACGCATTACAGTGTGCGGTATAAGGAGATGGTACAGCCTGATGCCATCATTCATCAGAACGGAAGCAAGCTGACCATCGGGGATGAGCTCCTTTTCAAACATACAGTGGATCCGGATCTGCTGCAGGAGATCTATGAGTACTGCACAAAGTATGGATATTGTATCGGCACCAGCATCGGAAGCGAGGACTTTTTCATCAACCCGGAGAAAAAAGCGGCCTCTGACCGGCTCTTCACCAAGGCTGTGAAGCGGAATTTTGTACCCTTTGAGGAGATCTTCCGACGCAACATCCGGGTCACTGCACTGTCCTATGCAGGAAACCTGGCAGCAGAGAAGGAGCTGATCGAAGCGCGCTTTCCCATGCTTGAGCTTTACGCCTTTAACGGCGGGGCCGGTGCGGATGTCGTGGAGCGCGGCTTCAGCAAGGCGAAGGGCCTGAAGACGATGTGCAGCCATTACGGGATCGATCCCGCGGACACCTTTGCTTTCGGAGATTCTCCGAATGATGTGGCACTGCTTAAGGCAGCCGGTACAGGCATTGCAATGGGCAATGCGGAGGATGAGGTGAAGGCTGCCGCCGATTATGTGACAGACGATATCCGGCATGACGGCATATACAATGCATGTGTACACTTCGGCCTGATCTGACGGCAGAAGCGGTCAGAATAAATACAGGTCATCGAAAGCGGATGCTGCGCAGGAAGGCTGTGAGGTATCCGTTTTCCATTTTGAAATGATGCCGTGCCGCGGGGATGAGCAGGGGTTGTCCGGAACACCGGGCGGCAGCGGAGCAAAGGGGCGCAAAGGAGAAAACCATCCATGAGGGAACAGATCGTAAGACTTCAGAAGAAAATGCAGGAGCTTGGGATTGACGTATATGTGATTTCCGACAGCGATGAGCACTTAAGTGAATATGCAGGGGAGCATTTTCATGCGCTGGAGGAATTCAGCGGCTTTACCGGGGGCGACGGAAAGCTGGTCGTCACAGCCGGAAACGATGCCGGAGACTGCGGAGAAAAGGCGCAGGCTGACACCGGATGCGCTGCGCTCTGGACGGACGGCCGGTATTTTACGCAGGCTGAACAGGAGCTTTCCGGGAGTGGGATCACCCTGATGAAGATGGGAGAACCGGAAACGCCGGAGCCCTT
>Ga0256404_1006844_pt1 | contig 18484 bp, 13 predicted proteins | sample RumenRJG_01DNA_FD_185990 | JGI IMG/M metagenome (GOLD analysis project Ga0256404, IMG submission 185990) | Bovine rumen microbial communities from Lethbridge, Alberta, Canada - RJG_01 | ecosystem: Host-associated > Mammals > Digestive system > Stomach > Rumen | place: Canada: Alberta | collected...
AAAGGAGAGAAGTATAAACCAGACCATGACTATCATGCAGCACTTAAGGCTGCATGAAGTCAGGAGTGTTAAAAAAATAGTTAAAACGAGGAAATAATTAGGAATTTGACATAGAATGCGGATTAACGCGGATTCTCAAACCCCTCCTCGGTCCCCCCGAGGGGGGAAGGTAAAAAGAGCCCCTCTCTAATCCCCCCAATAGGGGGAGGAAGAAATCAGTGTAATTCGTTTAATCCGTTGTTTTAAAGAAAGAAATTATAATAATTCGTAGTTTCTATCAAGTCCATAGAGCCATCAGAGTCATCAGCGAAATCTGTGGTTTAATAATTCGTATAATTCGTGTAATTCGTAGTGTAATTAATAGTCCCAAGAAGTCCTTAAAGTCCGTAGAGCCATCCCTGTAATCCGTGTTATCCGTTGTTCTTGTTCTTATACTCACTCGGCAGGCAGCCGAACTCCTCGTTGAAGTGCTTTGCGAAGAGTTTCGGGTTGTTGAAGCCCACCATATAAGCCACCTGAGACACCGGCAGCGACGGGTCGGCATCCATCAGTTGTCGTGCACGTTTCAGTCGCAGCGTGCGGATGAAGAGGATAGGCCGCTGTCCTGTGATGAACTGCAACTTACGGTTAAGTCCCGTGCGGTGTATTCCAAGTATCGATGCCAGTTGGTCCACGTTGAAGTCTGGTTCGTGCATGTGCTCGCTCACCGCGGCGACAGCCTTTTGCAGCAGTTGCTCGTCGAGTGTGGTGATGGCCAGTTCTTCCGGCTCCACCTCCTGCTGCGTGGTGAACCGTTCGCGTACTGCCTGTCTGCGCTCCATCCATGCCTTGATGCGCAGTCGCAGAATGTCGATGTTGAACGGCTTGGTGATGTAGTCGTTGGCTCCCATCTGCAGTCCCTCCAGTTGGTCTTCCTCCAGAGCCTTTGCCGTGAGCAGTATCACGGGGATGTGGCTCATGCTGACGTCGTTTTTTATGCGTCGTGTCAGTTCGAAGCCGTCGATGCCCGGCATCATTACGTCGCTCACCACCACGTCGATGGTCTGTTCCTCGTCGGCGAGTATGCTCAGGGCATCGTTGCCGTTGGTGGCAGTGATGACGTTATGCCCGTCTTGCAGCGACGCTGCGATGTACGAGAGCATGTCGGTGTTGTCGTCAACGACGAGCACTGTGGATGGGTGTTGGGTGTCGGGTGTTGGGTGATGGGTTGTGGGTGATGGGTGTTGGGCGATGGGTGTTGCCACCTCTTCTGCCGCGAAGGCGATGGTGAATATGGTGCCTTGCGGAGAGTTTTTCTCCACTTTTATTGTTCCTCCCATGAGGTCGGTATATTGCTTCACGATGTTCAGTCCTATGCCGCTGCTCATGTGGCTTGTCTTCAGGTGCTTGGAGTAGTAGAAGCGCTCGAATATGTACGGCATGTCTTTCTCGTTGATTCCTCCGCCGGTATCTGCCACCCGCAGTGTTATCATCGAGTCTTTCTCGACTGGTTCCACGTTGCAGTCGAGGCTTATCTCGCCTCCGTCGGGTGTGAACTTGAACGAGTTGGACAGCAGGTTGTTGACTATATTATACACCTTGTCGCTGTCTATCTGCACTATGTGCTGCTCTTGCGGAACGTTAACGCTGAGTCTTATCCTGCGTTTCTCGGCCATCGAGGTGAACGCTTCCGACAGGTCGTTGAGCATTTTCCCGATGTCTGTTGGTGTCTTCTGCAATGCCTCGTAGCCATTGTCGAAGTGCCTCATGTCGAGAATCTGGTTTGAGAGTGTCAGCAGGCGGTCGGCGTTTTTCCTTATGGTGCCCAGCAGCGTCAGTGTGTTGTCGCCGTCGGGTTTGTCGGTGAAGCGCTTTATCAGTTGGTCTGCCGGTGCTATGATTAGTGTCAGCGGTGTGCGGAGGTCGTGGCTGATGTTGGTGAAGAAGCGTGTCTTCATCTCGTTGAGTTTCTCATCCTCTTTCTTCTGCCGTGCTATGCGGCGTATCTGTTGCTTGTATCTGCTGCGGTTGCGTATGAGGAAGAACACTATGGAGCCAACGATTGCTGCTATGGCTGTCCACAGCATTATACCCCAGGTGGAGAAATAGAACGGCTGGCGTATCCTTATGTGCAGCATGCTGAATGCCTCTGCGTCTTCCTGCGATGCCGAGCGCACGTAGAAGTCGTACTCGCCTGGTTTGAGGTTTGGCAGCATTATGCTGTTGTCGTTCATAGGAATCCAGTTGTCCGAATAGCCTTTCAGTTGGCAATAGTATTGCTCTTCCATTCCTGTGGTGAACCCTCTGGGCTGGCACACCACGAAGATGTTCTTCTCCTCGTAGCCGAGGTCGAGCGTGTTTGCGTAAATCACGTCGCTCTGTTCGTCGCCTCTGCCGGCGAGTTTTTGCGGTGTCATTATCTCTCCGTTGATGCGCAGCATTGCTATGATGGGTGCTTGCGGTTCGGCGTGCAGTTTCTTCCCTTCGGCAATCATTTTCGGGTTGAACTCTATTATGCCGTGGTCAGTCCCCGCCACCATGTATCCGTTGTCGAGGGTGTGCAGTGCCCTTTGGTTGTAGTGGGTGTCGCTGGACATGTTGAACGAGTACTTGTAGAAACTGAATCGTTTCCCGTCGTTGACGATGCGCACCAGTCCCTGGTCTGTAGTGCACCAGACATTACCCTCGTTGTCGGCGTTTATCGCCATGACGATGAATTTCGACATGCTCTCCAGTGTGTGTGTCTTGCCTGTCGCGGGTTCATAGATGTATATCGGCGAATGGTTCACGCTGCTCACCATCCATAGTCTTCCCTCTTTGTCTGCGAAGATGTCGCGATGCCCTTACCTCATGCGGTTGCCGTTTCCGAGCACTGTCAGCGGTGTCTTCTTCACGCCGAGTGTCGCGGCGTCCACCTCGTAGATGAAGTCGTTGGTCACGGCATAAAGTTTCCCTCGCGCTGCTGCGAGTTCAGTTATCCACGGGTTGTCGGTGGGTATTCTTTGTGTGTCGCCCGTTTTGGGGTCTAAAGCCATTATGCCCTGTCCGAGCACCGCCACAAAGAGCCTTCCTCCCTCTATAGGTTGCTCTATGGCGTATGGCGACAGTCCCTGCAAGAAGTGTCGTCCGTTGTCGGCGGTCAGTCCGCCGTTGTATATTCCCGTCCACAGATGTCGCTCGCTGTCAGTGAAGAGAGCGGTGATGGCGTTTCCTCGCAGTTTGTTCTCCAGAATCTCCAGGTTGCCGGTGCTCTTTATCCGGAATATGCCTCCGTCTTCGGTTCCTGCCCAGAACGATTTGTCGTCTGCCGCTTTTGTTATCGATATGATGTCCTCCGGCTGGTAGTTGCTTGCCGGTGTAGCGAGGCTGTAGGTGTTGAAGAAATATGTGTTTGGTGTTATTACGCTGAGGTTACATTTATAATATGTAACAATCACGGCGTCGAGTGTTTCGCTGTAATAGAGTGCCTCGATGTGGTTCGACAGCAGTCCGTCGGTGTTTGGCGGTGCCTGCCTGAAGTTCTGTGGCTGTGTCGATCCAGGGAGGAACTCATAGACACCGTAGTTAGTGGTGGCCACGAAGATGTGTCCCTGTATCGTCGCCACTATTCCCTTCACGTTTTTTATGTCGCTTATCTCTCTCCACTCTTTGGTTTTCCTGTCGAGTCGTAAGAGCCTGTTGTCTATGGCGAGCCATAGATTCTTGCCCATGTCTCGTTTCAGTATGAAGTCGTTGTTCTTGATGGGGTAGGGTGTCGTGCCTATGTTCTCGGCGATGTTCTTAGGTGTTGCTATGCAGAAGATGTTGTTTTGTGTCACCACGAACACATCGTCGCCGTTGCTGTGCAGTGCTATGATGTCGCCGCTCTTTGGCGGCAGTGGCACGTTGCGTGTGGTCTTTTCTTTGAAGTCGTAGCACACCACGCTCTTGGCGTTGCTTGTCCATAGTTTCCCCTTTGGTCCTATGATGGTCAGTCGCTCGTTGACGTATGGAATGTTGAGGCTTTTCAGGTAAGAGTCCACGTCGGTGATGACGCTGTTTCTGTGCGGGTCGTAAACCAGTATGTGGTTGGCGTGTGTCAGCAGCCACAGCCGTCCTGTGTTGTCTTTCTTTATGCCGTCGATGAGTTGGTTTAGCGCCTCGTGGCGTGTATAACTGAACGGGTTGTTGCTCTTCAGTTGTGCGAGCGTTGTCAGTCCGTTAGTTGTCCCCACCCATACTATGCCGTCAGCGTCGCGGCAGATGGAGTGTACGGCATGCCCTCGGGTGTAAATCTGCTCGAAGTGGGGCAATTTCCTTTCCTGCTGCCCCTGTGCTGTGAGGGCTGTAGCGAGTGAAAAGGCAGTAACAAGACAATATATGAGTAGTCTTCTTGTTATCATGATAGTATTTTGTAGCGGTTATTTGTTCTTAATGGTATTTTTTTTGTATGGCAGACATCGCCTGCTGAGGTCGATTGTATAATAAGCAATTGCAAAAATAATACAAATGTTTTTAACGTGCAAAGAATTTTGTAGTTTTTTTTCGTTTGGTTGTTTGGTTGTTTAGTTGTTTGGTTGTTTGGTCTTTTAGTTGTTTAGTCTTTTAGTTGTTTAGTTGTTAACTTCCCCCCTCGGGGGGACTGAGGAGGGGTTCTTTTGGGGGGGACTGAGGAGGGGATTCTTTTCGGGTGACTTAGGAAGGATTTTACCTATAACTATCCTTTTTACTCTTTTACCCTTTTACTATTTTTTACCTATAACTATCCTTTTTACTCTTTTACCCTTTTACTTTTTTACCTTTTAATATGGGCTATTTTACTGTGCGACAACAGGTCGCCAAGTGTTAACTATTTGTAATATAATAAGGTGTTAATGAAACTATCGGGGGCGAAGTTCGTCAATAATACAATTATAAGAACCAAGAGAAACAACCTTAATGAGAAAAAATCTGTTATCTATTGTCATGCTGTTGGCATCAGTAACAGGTGCCAGCGGACAAGAACTGCCCCGACATTGTGAGCAAGAACGAGATATACCGCGTGGCGAATTGGCTCTATGGCTGTCACCCATATCACAACTATTCGTTCGTGGCTGTCGTTGGCGCAGCACGTCCCAAACAGGTGTTCTACGGCAACAACCGTGCCGACTTCTCGTTCATTCCGGGTAACGTGGCACCGGGACTACTCTTCCGCAAGCCCGACCACTTCGAGAATTTCGACGACTGGCCATTCCTGTGGGGACAGAACGAGGGAACCATCGCCGGCAACACTCAGTATGTCATCTTCGGCTCCTCGTTCAAGAACATCGTAACCGATGATAAATGACACCCCAATTATAGCCTAACAGGTCCAGTATGCTGCGATGCCATCGCAGCCCCATAAATAAAAAACCAAAAGAACTATGAAACAAGACCAAATACTTCGTGTCGGCATCGTCGGCACCGGATGGATAGCAGAGAAGGCTGCCATCACACTGAGAGGATTGAAAGAATGTGAGGCATACGCCGTTGGTTCGCGCACTAAGGAAAAGGCAGAGGACTTTGCCAAGACATGGAATATTCCCAAGGCATACGGCTCTTACTCGGAACTGATTGCCGACCCCGACGTTGACCTGTTGTATATCGGTACGCCACACTCCCATCACTTTGACGTTACCCGCGAGGCACTGCTCGCGGGCAAGCCATGCCTCGTGGAGAAGGCTTTCATGGCGAATCACCGCGAGGCGGCAGAGATAGTGCGCATCGCGAAAGAACAAAAGGTGTTCCTTGCCGAGGCCATCTGGACTCGTTATCAGCCAGCAGTGAAGATAGTGCGCGACCTCATCGACAGCGGACGCATCGGGACACCGCGACTGGTGACGGCAACACTGGGTTACTCGATGGGCGACAAGCCGCGCATTATGAGGGCCGACCTATGCGGCGGGGCATTGCTTGACCTCGGTGTCTATGCGCTCAACTTCGTGCGTATGTTCTTCCCCGCCGACATAGTGAATGTTGAGAGTCAGTGCGTGAAGAGCAAGACGGGAATGGACCTCACCAATGCCATGTCACTCGTCCTGGCAGACGGCATACTCGCCAACGTGCAGTCGAGTGCCGCATGCGTGGGTGATAATATCGGAGTGATTGCCGGAACCGACGGAAATCTTATCATCGACAATATCAACAACCCGCAGAAGATAACCGTGAACACCCACGACCGTGAGTTTGTAGAGGACATCCATGTGCCGAAGCAGATAACGGGCTATGAGTATGAGTTCGTTGCCTGTCGTCAGGCACTTATCGAAGGACTCCTCGAGCCGCGCGAGATGCCGCATGCCGAAACCCTCTACATCATGCAACTCATGGACAGCCTGCGCCAGAAATGGGGTGTCCATTATCCGATGGATGAGGCATAAAAAGAAACTGGGGATACCGACTCATTGTCAGTATCCCCAGTTTCTTGTGTTCTCTACCCTTTTCTTTTTCTCCGCCCCTTAAAGTCCCCCTCGCCCTTTGGAGAGGGGTCAGGGGTGAGGCTTGGTCCCTAATTCATCCTCCTTCTCCACCACCAGTGATAGAGCCTGAAGAACGGCTCTGATAGACATTCCCCGGGGAAATATCTGAAGAGCATCATGTCACGCTTCAGCCTCTGGCTGTTCCTCCCCACTGCACTGTGGCGCGTGGCATCAGACACGCGCTCGTCATACTGTCCGAAGTTTCCTGTCAGCATTATCTCGTTCAGCAGGAAGCGCCCCGTCCTCTCGTCAGGCTCGACGAGCATGTATCTCTCCTGCATTCCGAACGACTTGCGGAGCACGTACATCACGGCGCCCGCTATTCTCATCATACCACACCGTTCCAGTTGCCTGAGCACTGCCTCACGCTTCTCTTTGTCCTCTGCCAGTCCTGTGCTCACCAGCATGTGGTAGTAGTCGAGCAACTGGCGCAGTCCTATGCCTTCCTCAAATAGGTGACGATAGATATGGCTGAGCAGGAACACGGCATTAAACTCCGCCGTTGGCACACTCACCGTTCCTCCTCCCATCTCAATGGTGTTCAGGAACTGCTTGCCTGCTTCTCCGTAGAAAAACCTCTGCAACCTGCTGTTGGCAACAGCACTGAACATGTACGACGGTCGGTAATGAATCTCCACCGCCACGTCCTTCATGGCAGGAAAATCCACATGGTGGTACGATGCCTTGGTGTCAGGAGTGAATTGATGGGCATAGTCTGTCACCATCCTTGCGCACTGGTCCACATCCATGCCGTTCCTTTGCTTCGGCAGCACCCATGCGTCGATGTCTCCGCTCTGCCTCCGCAGTGGGGCGGGGTAGTATGCCGCCACTCCCTGTCCTTTCAGTATGCAGCAGTCGAAGCCGTCACGAAGGAATCTCTCGGTGACCTTGGCGCATGCCTCGTTCATCATGGCGTTGCGTTTCTCTATCTTCGACACCACCATGAACCATGGCAGAATCATCTCGCGTGGCGGTCTCTGCTCAGCGGGCATTCGCTCCACGCCGGAGAACATCACCCCGATGAGAGCCTGCCGTGTGGCATTGTCGTAAATTTCGCGCCACTCCTCCAAAGTCGGTGCCACAGAGAATCGCTCCCTGTTTCCTAACGCTATTTGTAATAGTTCAAAGAATTTCATATAGAAAACCCCTCCAAAAGGAACCCATCCTCAATCCCCAAAAGAAACCCCTCTCTAATCCCCCCAAAAGGGGGAGGAAGAAATCAGTAGTCAGTGGTTTTGAACGTAAATGGCCGTTAATGAGACGTAAATGACCATTAATAATTTATTTGCGTTTAATTGGCGTTAATTTGCGGAGAATAAATCCGCAATTCGTAGTTGTTTTCCTCCGCCAATTTTCGCAAATGTAACGTTAATAACCGATAATAAAATTAGCGTATAATTCGCGTATAATTCGCGTTAATTGTCGGAGAAAAATCTATGAAATCGTTCGTTAGAAAACAATCAAGATAAATACATAGTCTAATAATCAACGTAATCCGCGAAATCTGTGGTTAAATAATTCGTTTAATTCGTTTAATTCTTTTAGTCGGCTATCGCCTTTCTTAAGACTCGCTTCTCTCATATAAGCGGCAGAGCCGAGCGGTAAAAGCGGCAAAGCCGAGCGCGTAGTTTGGGGCACGGATTACGCGGAATACACGGATATTATTCTATAGTTCATTGTTTGCGGGCTAACACGGAGGTTAGCCCCTACAGTGTCACGAGACCTGTTTTATTGGTTTTATAATTGTAGGGGCCAACCTCTGTGTTAGCCCGTTCTTTAATTCGTAGTTTAAGGAAAGAAATTAGTATAATTTGTGTAATTCGTAGTTCCTATCAAGTCCGTCGAGCCATCATAGTCATCAGCGAAATCTGTGGTTTATAATTCGTTTAATTCGTAGTTCCTATCAAGTCCGTAGAGCCATCAGAGTCATCAGCGAAATCTGTGGTTTATAATTCGTATAATTCGTTTAATTTGTAGTTCCTAAAAGTCCGTAGAGCAAAGCACTTCTTCTATGACCCTGTCCGTGAATCCCTCCTCCGAGCATTCCTTTCTAAGGTATTTCTGGAAGCAGTTCACCTTCTCTGCCGCCTCCTCTTGATGACTGTAGTAGTACTCTATCTTGTTGGCAAACTCCTGGTCATCGTTACGAACGAGCACGCCGTGGTGCTCGCCGATATACTCCCTCATCACCTGTGTGGAGTTGGTGAACAACAGTTTTCCGAGCCATGTCGCCTCGAACATCACTATCAGTCCTGCTGGTGCGTTGGTGTCAACGGGCAGCAGCAGGAACGTCGATGAGTGCATATATCCCATGAACGTCTTGTACGGTACATCGCACAGTATGCGCACGTTCGACGGCACATCCGTCACCTTCTCCCTCTCCTTTCCTGGCATGATAACCACGAAGCGGTAATCTGGCAGCAGTCGTGCCACGCGCGTCACCATGCCCCAGTCGCGCGACTGGTTGCCTCCGCAGAAGATACGCCTGCCGTTGTCCTTGAAGGGCAGGCAGTAACCAGGATAAAGGTTGATGTCTCGCACGAGAGGGAAGTCACGGTTTATTCCGAGCCTCCTCTTCAGCGCCTCTCCGTACTCCAATGATGACACTGTGGCTTTCATCTTACTGCTTCGCAGAGCATACTTGTACAGGAATGCCGCCATGCGGTTCACCAGTGTTGTCTTATCTTTAAGACGTATGTTCAGCGCCACGATGTTCCTGTCGCGGAGCGTGAGCAGACAAATCCACCATGCGAGGATTCCCTGGAAGTCATACCATGCTATTATGGTGTCCCCTTTCTTACTCACCTTCACGGCTCGCCATGCCCCGATGAAATTGTTCACGCGCTCGCCATGCGAGACAGGGGAATGCACCCATCGGGTAGTCATTCCCCTGTCGTTCATTCTCTCCACGAATCCCGTGAAGTATTTCCTGTCGTAATGAGTAAGAAACCAGTACATAAAGGTTTTATCTTTGAACTTTGAATTTGGAACTTTGAACTTTATGATTACCTATGAGTGAAGACACAATGCCAAGTTCAAAGTTCCAAGTTCCAAGTTTAAAGTTCCAAGTTCCGCTCGACCCACAGGGGCGCTTTCATAGCGAAGCGGAGAAAGAATGTTCCAAGTTCCAAGTTCAATGTTCAATGTTCAAAGAACGATACACTTCCGCCGTTGCAGTTGCTATTTTGTCCCAGTCGTAGCGGGACATGTCATACGACACCTTGTGGAACTCATTTTCGGCATTACTCTTCAGTTTCTTAGCCAGTTCCTCCACGTTGCCGAGGTGGAAATAACTTTCATCACCCAGTTCTACCACCTTGTTCGCAGGGATGTCGCTCACGATGACCGGCAGACGGTAACTCATTGCCTCGAGCAAGGCGATGGACAGTCCCTCATGCGACGATGGCAACACGAAGCACCGGGCGTTGGTGAGCAGTGTCTGCAGTTTCTCCCCACGCACAAATCCTGGCAATATCACCTCCTGCTCACGCGTTAGTCTTTCCAGACGGTGGTAATAGCCGTCCTTAAAGTCAGCATCGCCAGCAAGCACTAACTTCATTCCGTCCCTGCGATTACCTTCAGTGTCTTTAGGGAACGCCATGTCGAACGCCCTGATGAGATGTTCGAGGTTTTTCTCCGGCACGAAGCGCCACATGCCAATGACATATTTCTTCGGCTCTATGCCCAATTCCTCAAGATAAGAGTCGTCGTTATTGAAGTGAGCCGTAGGTGCTCCGTTATATATCAGGTGACAGTCGTTGCGCCCATATTTCTTTACGAGGATGTCGCGTATCACACTGGAGATTACAATCACCTTGTCGGCAAAGCGTGTCCCCATTCTCTCTCCGAGTCGCAGCATGAACCGTGCGAAACGTCCCCACTTCTCGCGGTCATAGTCAGGTCCGTGGTGCGTGAATACCGCTTTCATCCCCAACAGTTTCACGAGCGGCACCAGCAGTGCAGGACCCACGGCATGGATATGCACGATGTCAGCCCCGTGTTTCTTTGCATATACGATAGACTTGAACGTGTGAACTATAGCCTCTAACGTCTTGGAGCGTGGAGCGTCGATATCCACGAGATGCACCCCGTTCCATTCAGTTGCTTTGTCGTTCGCATACCCCTTGCGTCGCGTCACAGTGATGTCCACACCGAGCGCGGCAATGCGTGGCAGCAATTCCTCGCAGTGCGTCTCTATGCCCCCTAAGATATCAGGTATTCCGCGTGTTCCTGTAACAACAACTTTCATTATCAGTTAGGCTTCAAGTTCCAAGTTCAAGTTCAAAGTTCCAAGTTCAATGTTCAATGTTCCAAGTTCAATGTTCAAAGTTCCAAGTTCAATGCTCAATGTTTAAAGTTCCAAGTTCAAAGTCTCTCTCCGCTCAACCCTCATCCCTCAACGCTCAGCCTTCTTCCCCCCTCGGGGGATAAGAGGAGGGGTTTTATTTCTCCTTCCATATATTCCATATAAACAGCGTATTCCCGATAATATACCTACGCCACATTCGCTTAGGCTCAATGATAAGACGGTACAGCCATTCCAGCGAATGCTCCTGCCACCACTTAGGTGCCCGTTTTGCTGTGCCAGCAAAGAAATCGAACACAGCCCCTATGGTTCCGCAGTGGCAATGTATATTAAGTTCGTTCCAGTGTGAGTATGCCCATTTTTCCTGTTTCGGTGCAGTCATGCCAATCCAAAGCAAGTCTGGGTTGGCATCGTTTATCGCCTTCACTATCGCCGCATTGTCCTCGTCAGAGAACTCTGGTTTGTACGGTGGCGAATAAGTCACCACCTCAATATGCGGATACACCACCTTCGCCTTCTCCCGAATCAGTCCCAGCACCTTCTCGGAAGACCCCATAAACATGACCTTGGGCATGTTTATGGGGTCCCATGAAGGTTCGTGCAAGTCGAGCGGAGAGTCCGACTCGTCGAGACTATCCCGAGGCGCAGCCGATTCTCGCCCGTCTTCGGGCAAAATGGCAACTGGTTTCCCCATACGGGGGGGATTAAGGGGGGCTTCTAATCTCCCCATTTCAAACTCGAACAGATCCCATCCCGCAATACGTTCCTTAGGCTGTGATTTTGCATTCAACCATCTGCATGCTTTCACCACACTCGCCCCATCGGGAATAAGATATTTCACGCAGCCCTCCTCGCCTTTAAAGTTCCCCTCGCCCTTCGGAGAGGGGTTAGGGGTGAGGCTCTTTGCAAATAACTCATCTTTCTGCGCCGTGTTATACGAATGCGCATTAATTGTATTTATCAGCACCTTACCTTCGGGTATTGCCGCCAGTTCCTCCATGGAACACACAATCTTTATATCCTTAAGTCTCAGCATAAGTATATAATTAACTATAACTGGTCTTTATCCTATTAATTCCTTGTAGATTTCAATATAATCGTCCACTTTCTTTTCCCATGTCAGGTTCTCTGTCACCCAAGAACGCGAAAACTCTCCTATTCGTTTCAACTCTTCTCTGTTGTCAAAAGCCCAACGAAGTCTGTTTGAGAACATTTGTAAAGTCTCATCGTATGTTTCCCCAATTTCTATTTTTACTAAAGTATCGTCGGGAAATGCATCCTGCCCTCCTGCATTAAAGCAGATAGAAGGACATCCTAAAGCAGATGCTTCGAGAACAGACATAGAACCAGAATCGCGGAAAGCAGGGTAAACGCTAAGGTCACAGAGGGAAAGCATTTTCAGAAGGTCACTACGCTGTATGAATGGCACCAACTCCACATGATTCTTCAACTTTAATTCGCTTATCCATCCATTTACACGTTTTTGCTCTTCCTCAAACCTTATACCAACGAGTGTAATCTTATATTTTTCATCATCTGCATAGGCTAATGCTGCTGCTTTAAGGAAAATATGCAGACCTTTCCAGTCAAACGCCTTTCCTGCGTATATCATATGAAAAACATCGTCCTTTGTACCATCTTCTCTGCCTTTTCCGATTCCGTCGAAATCAATGGGGTCAAACGCAATGGCAGGCATCATGCGCATCTCCGCATTGCCCTTGTATGGCTCTAATCGTGTCAGGTTCTCTTTTGAAGAGCATAAAATTACCTTCTTGTTCTTTTTCCTTTTAGCCCACCAGCCAAAAACTCTCAAGTCTTTGCCCGATTTTCTAATATTCTCCTTTTTGAGCGTATGCTGTTCTAAGTCTTGCAGGAAAACGTCGTTTATCAGTTCTGCACCACCAATAGGTCCCATGACAAACGAAATGTTAAGGAAGAAGCCTGGTGAAGGTGTTCTATACTGATTGAATGTGAGATGATGGAACACGTCAAAATGATACGTATTATTTATCTTTTTAACATATTTCTTAACCAGCAGTTGCCACCACAAATAGTTGAGTTGTTCCCCCCAATTACTCTTCATCTCGTTCTTGTAAAAGAGATATCGGGGTATGTCGTAGAACAGAAAATGTAGATTCTTAAGACCAATATCTTTTAATGCGGATTCTATTTTCTCTTTACATCTGCTCCTTGTAAGAACATATATATCGTGCTCGGGGTATTTTCGTGCCATTTTTGTAGGCACCATCCATCCGACACCATATTCAGAACCGCATCCAGGCTCGCTGGCATAAGCGCTTATAAGTATCTTCATAGTGATGAGTAAATCGTTTCTATTGTATCGTTAATGACGGAAGGCGAGAAATGTCTTTGAACATAAGATTTTGAGAACTTAGACATTTCTGAACGCATTTCATTATTATCAATCAATTTGCATATTGTTTCCGCTAATTTCTTATGGTCTCCAAACGGGAACGTTACAGCATTCTTTCCTTCGATAATTACATCGGGCAACCCTCCTACAGGTGTGGTGACTACAGGAATTCCGTACCCCCATGCCTCAAGAACTACTACGGGGAACCCCTCTTGGTATGAGCATAGACAATAAATTGAAGCACTTTCAAAGATCTTTGCCTTCTCTTGTCCTACTACATATCCTGTAAATGTTACTTTTTTCCTAATTCTTTTTCTTTCCCAATCTTCCGATGAAGAAGTGTCAAGTCCCAAATGTCTCGCATAATTCTCCGCACCTTGTACATCTCCATTTCCTAACATCATGAGACTCCAATCGGGATGTTCTTTCTCTACTTCTGAATATGCACGCAACATCAAGTCATAAGCCTTGTTCTTGTTCATATATCCCGCAAAGAGGATTGTCTTTTCGCGCCCTTCGTATTTGATATCGTTGTTGACGGGACATGTATTGTATATAACATGCACGGGTACACGAAGATTAGGAAACCATTCCTCGTTAAACTTTCTCTTCCACATTTCTGAAAGGACAATAACGCAATCAGATTGTTTCAGGCACCAGTTGAAAAGTCGGTCCTCAGTATGGTCACCTATCTGGTTTCCCATGTGAATATGCATGATAATCTTTTTGTGACCTAACACTGCCAGTAAGAAAACTGGAAGTTGTACGACGAGGCATATTAAATCCGCTACTGTATGGAAATGAATCACATCATATCTCCATATCTTAAATGATGCTATAATATACGAACCTATTGCCTGACGCAGTTTTTCCAACTTACTTCCTTGAATCTGAGTGCCGAGCCAATAGCAGTCATGCATCTTCCAAAATGGCATAGATTTCATGCTGCGTATGGCAGAAGCGATTCCACCGCTGCTGCGCTCTGCAGATCCTACCATCATCACCCTTGTCATAGGTCTATCCATCATAGCGAATCATTCTTTCGTGTTTTTCAATCTCTTCGGGAGAAAAACGCATCTTTATAACCTTAGCAGGGGCACCTCCAGCAATAGAATAGCGTGGAATGTCTTTTGTAACCACAGCGCCTGCAGCGATAACAGATCCCCTTCCTATTGTCACACCTTTCAGTATTGTGACATTCGCACCACACCATACATCATCCTCAATGACTACAGGTGCGTCATTCTCTGGAAGTTTTTCTGTATTGTCAATAATATACTTTCCTATTACGTCAATTCTGTGGTCACCTGTAATAATTGTCGGATTAGGACCAAATACGACTTTCTTGCCAATCGTGAGCGGTGCTTCAGTGCAATATAAAACACTTCCCTTAGGTATACTTGTTCCATCTCCAACACTAAGGTTGTGCAACCCCTTGATATCGCTTTTTAATGGACGCATATACACCCCCCTTCCACAATGTTTCATCGCTCGTTTATAGAAAAAGAAGGCGACTTTATCATTTAAGTATGGGATTATATTGAATAGTTTTATAATGATGGTATACATTTTGATAAATTAAAAAAATCATCTATTTATGTGTTAACATCGTTTCCGTCGGAGACATTATTTATATCACTATTTTCACTGTCCTTAATAACATTAGGTTTAAAAATTCTATTATTCTTTGATTTAGTGATATATGACCCACGTAATGCCATCGCAAGTAGCATGAAGTATCCCATTCCTTTACCCGAAAGATAACTTGTATCTGCAGTTCCTTCAAGAAACAACGCCAACATACACATAAGTGCAATTTTATATACCAGAAAATTGTCTATCTTGTTAATCTCTTTATATCGTCTTACCCAAAACCAGACAAAGAAAAACAGTCCCACTATTCCAAACTCCGCTAATGTGGGGAAAAAGGCATCTGCCATAAAATTATGCCATTCTGGAGTTAACCCCCATATATTACTCAATCCGTATTTATAATATAGTGGAGAATAATAAACAGACGCAGCATTGGTGGCAAATGTTCCCAGACCACTACCAAAAGGTATGTAGTCTTTAAAAATAATTGTTCCTGCAGTGGTATATGTTGCAGGACGTGCCATCATTTGTGAAGTGTCTTCTTCTTGGAAACCTTCCACATAATATGCATTAAACTTATACCATGTGAAAAAGACAATTGCAGTTATCAGCACACCTACCTGGATGTAGGTTAATAGATTGTCCAATCGAAGTTTGTTTTTAAGAACAAATATAAGACCGATAAACATTACATATTCTCCAAAAAACTTTGACTTTCCCGAAAGTAGTCCTAATGTAACAATCAGCACACCGATATAAAGATGTTTTTTCTTATCACCTCTAAAGAAAATATAAAGAAGACCACATTGGAAACAGGCTTGTCCTATAGTTGCATTCTCAACACCAAATCTGAATCCAAATAAGAAATAAGCAATGGCAGCAAAATACAAATAAAGTATTATGTTTTGCTGTTTTTTTGTAAAAGTGGGAGCAAGCAAATAAGTGCAAAAGAAAATACAGTAAGGACGTACTTGTTGTTGCAAGTCAAGAAAGACCGAAGCGGGAACGTTTATTGCCATGACTAAAGAATATAACACATAGAATAACATCAGTATTCCATAAGTATATATCTCTTTCTTTATATGATGTCCTGACGTTTTCTTGATAAATGTGAAAACAACAAGTCCTAATGTCATAAACTCATCAATATATTGGAATCCGGCCCTGTCGTAAAAAAGAATACAAAAGGGCAGATATAGTATCCAAAACCATGTAAAGAAAGTACTAATCTTCATATACATTATTTATATGTTTTATTTAAGTATTCGTCCCCCCAATTACCATCATTTCTATGCTTAAGCGAAATAATCAACCTCGTAATCTTTTTCCCTAGCAACCTCTTTAACCAATACTTTATTCCTTTTTCCTTTGGAAGCCAACTTCCTGCGAAATGATGTATCGTATATGACTCTGGTTTTACTACAATATCTCTAAAAGGGTAATCCCGAGAAGTAAAATAATACCAAGGATATATGTATACGGTTTTACCATCAAACTCTTTGCCTTTAGTTCTCCATTCTCCACTCAGTACATATCTTTGCTGCCAAACACTTTGTATCACTCCGGGCATATATGGGGCGGGCTCAGGTAATTGCCCTTTTTCGTCTAAAAAGGTTCGACCATCATACCAATCCAAAATGTCCTTAAACAGTTGACTGCCTTTAGAAGATCCCATTATTCCTGCTTCAAGACCAAGAGGATTCTCCTCTGCCAACAAATAATCGTTGTCTAGCAAGTCATCAAATGGTCTGAGCACTTCCACATCCATATCCATATAAATGCCACCATAATTATAAAGTGCGTATGCCCTTATATAATCTGCAGCGAAGGCATATTTTTTTGCTTCAAAAGCCTGCTTAACCCATATAGAACTATTAATGTCGAAACGCTCGAAATTCCATAGTACAAATTCGTAACCATCTAACTTCTTCCATGACTCCATCCATCGTTTCATATCCTCTGGAATAGGATCACCACTAAGCCAACAATAGTGTATTATTTTCGGTATCATTTTTCTCTCCTTCCTAAATTTCCTTTAATACCATCAAGAAATGCCTGGGTAAAAGTAATTGTGTCACCCCATCCATATTTTTTGTTAATACATATGTTCTTCAAAACAAACCCATAATATTTAATTAGTATTCCAAAAGAGCGTACATATCGAACCGCAATATTCTTCCCGTATTTTTTATTGAAATAGACAGAATTGCGAATATGGTAGTAGAGTTTCCATTTCCCTTTCTGTACCTGTGTAACTCTGTCATCATTCACGAAGAACAGTTCTTTGTTCAAAATAGCATTCGTCACAAGAATAATTCTCCATCCTGCTAAAACTGTCCTATAACCGTAGTCACTATCGTCGTATAGTAGGAACAGTTCCTTATTTGGCAAGCCTATCTGTTTAACGACCTCATGCTTTATCAGAGGTCCCTCGAAAGTTATGCCTTCAATACTAATGGCGTTTTTGTCATTAATGTCATGTATAGTTACCAAGTTAACATGTAATGACTTAAGTGGATTTGTAAGGTTGAATTTTTTAATCTCTGTAAGAAAACGTCTTCCCTGCTGCTTCCGTAGTGGGCAAATTATACCGGTTTTCTTGTCATCCTGTTCCAATAGCTTTTCCAAACAATTCGATTCTGGGTACACATCATCGTCCATACACCATATCCAGTCGTACCCGCTTTCGTATGCTTGTTCAATGCCCCGATAGAATCCTCCCGAACCACCTACGTTCTCTTGATGAATCACGTCTAGGTCCGTCTGTTCGTCCAACCAATCCTTTGTTCCATCTGTACTGCCGTTGTTCACGACAATGATATTGTCTAATCTTATCGTCTGCATTCGCAAGTGCTCAATGCAGCGGATAAGCAATTCTCGCCGGTTATATGTTACTACTACTGCCGTTACCATTATGATTAAACTTGGAATAATTTTCTTGTTATTTTGTTTTTTGTGCAAAAATATGTAAATGGAATTATTAGCATAAATTCAAAAGTCAAATACAAATACCAGCTTTGCGTGTGTAAACGAGAGTTAATGTCGATAATCTGCTCTAGATAATGCATGCATAACACAATCATAGAATACTTTCCGAACCATTTTAACCCCTTTTTCATATAGGTGGATATATTCTGTATTTGTATAGAAGTCAAATAGGCAAGTATCGTCGCTGCACTTGCTCCAATAATATCGATAGGATATAATTGATAGCCACAGCGCCCCACGCTAATCCCACTATATCTAAGACTGACATACCAGCACAACAATCCAATTAAAAACAGATAGATACTGACTTTATGTGTCTTGAGAAAAAAACCTATTTGGTAAAAAATCATTGCGGAACATCCAACCAAGATACCAAAAGGTAAATTCACAAGATATACATCTATTATCGTAGATGTAATGGCTACAATGGTTATAATAAAACAACCATGAGGTTTCCTGCACAATACATTATAGACACTCTTACAAACAAACATGGCAGGCAAGAACCATATGACCCCAATATCTGGAACCCATGAAAGATAATATGAAGTATGATTACCTGCACTGGCATAAAAAGCTATAAATGAGTATTTGAAGAATGCAGAGAAATCCCCATATTTGATAATGCTACTGGCAGAAAACTTCAACCTTAATTCCGCAACACTTTGATTTAACTTTATTTATAAGTTCCTGAGCAACAAAAAGTTGCTCAGGATTTTGCCATGTCAGATTTTTCACTTATCTTAGTGTTGCAAATCAAAACAAGCGTAA
>Ga0256404_1006845_pt1 | contig 18483 bp, 17 predicted proteins | sample RumenRJG_01DNA_FD_185990 | JGI IMG/M metagenome (GOLD analysis project Ga0256404, IMG submission 185990) | Bovine rumen microbial communities from Lethbridge, Alberta, Canada - RJG_01 | ecosystem: Host-associated > Mammals > Digestive system > Stomach > Rumen | place: Canada: Alberta | collected...
TCTTCGCCCTTTCCACCTGCCTCCTCCGCATAGAGTTGCACGGGGAGCAACGCTACCATCACCAGGAGTAATATCGACTTTAACTTTTTCATTATCATAAAGAATGTATATACAACACGTTAGCGTTCTTGCTATGAGCGGTTAGACACTCGCGCAAAAAAGATGGAATGATGAGCCAACGAAGCGATGTAGAAAGCCATGAACACAAGGAAGAACACCAGCATGGCATCTCGCCCGCAGACCAGATAGTAGACAAACATTGTGGCCAGTGCCAGCAGCATGCGGAAACCCGATACTGCCGTGAAGAACGTTGGCAGTTGCTGGGGCGAGCGCGTGGCTACACGACACCAGATGGCAGCAAGAGCCGTACTCACCACCAACGTGAAAACGGCGCTGACGATGGCTGGAACGAGCAATTCGTTCAGATACCAAACGCGCATCACCAGCAGCGTGATGAGAAACAGGAAAGCCGTCAACAGCAGTTCCTGTCGGGCATATTGCTTACTTAACTTCTTAATGTCCATCTTTATCAGAATGTTCTTTCCCGTTTGTCAAGCTTACTTAATCTCAACGCACAGGCTAATCACGTCTTTTTGCACTTCAACAAATCCGCCAAGGATGTCGAACTGAGTCTTTTCGCCGTCGGTAGTGGTGTACTCTACGCTGCCTTTCTCAAGCGAGGAGATGATGGGGGCATGGCCCACGAGCACCTCGAAGCGTCCCAGCGTGCCAGGCACCACGATGCTCTCTATCTCTCCTTCGTAAAACACCTTTTCGGGCGAAACAATCTTTAGCTTCAGCATAAATGTAATTTAAGTATTGGAATTTATAGTTTTCTAATCCTTAATCGTCCAATTACAGTTTATGCCTTGGCAGCTTCCATCAGGCGCTGAGCCTTGGCCTTGGCATCGTCAATCGTACCGACATTGAGGAATGCCTGCTCTGGCAGGTCGTCCACTTCGCCGTCGAGGATGGCGTTGAAGCCCTTGATGGTGTCTTCGATGGGAACCATCACGCCTGGCAGACCCGTGAACTGCTCGGCCACGGAGAACGGCTGCGACAGGAAGCGCTGCACACGACGTGCGCGGTTCACCGTCAGTTTGTCCTCATCCGAGAGCTCGTCCATACCCAGAATGGCAATGATATCCTGCAACTCTTTGTAGCGCTGGAGGATTTCCTTTACGCGCTGGGCGCAGTCGTAGTGAGCCTTGCCCACGATAAGCGGGTCGAGAATACGTGATGTGGAGCCCAGCGGGTCGACGGCCGGATAGATACCCAGCTCTGCAATCTTACGGTCGAGCACCGTCGTGGCATCAAGGTGAGTAAACGTTGTAGCAGGTGCAGGGTCGGTCAAGTCGTCGGCAGGCACATAAACAGCTTGCACAGAGGTGATTGAACCAGTCTTGGTAGAGGTAATTCTCTCCTGCATGCTACCCATTTCAGAAGCCAGTGTCGGCTGATAGCCCACGGCCGAAGGCATACGTCCCAGAAGTGCTGACACCTCTGAACCAGCCTGCGTGAAACGGAAGATGTTGTCGATGAAGAACAAGATATCGGCAGCGCCGCCGTCCTTGCTGCCACCATCGCGGAAGCCTTCAGCAACCGTCAGACCCGAGAGGGCAACAGAGGCACGTGCTCCTGGCGGCTCGTTCATCTGGCCATATACCAGTGTGGCCTGGCTCTTCTTCAGTTCCTCAGGATCTACGAGTGAGAGGTCCCACTTTCCTTCGTCCATGGCCTTGCGGAATTTTTCGCCGTAGCGGATAACGCCAGACTCAATCATCTCGCGAATCAAATCGTTGCCCTCACGAGTGCGCTCGCCTACTCCGGCAAACACCGAGAAGCCATTGTGGCCCTTGGCAATGTTGTTGATGAGCTCCATGATGAGCACCGTCTTACCTACACCGGCACCTCCGAAGAGTCCAATCTTACCACCTTTCATGTAAGGTTCCAGCAGGTCGATGACCTTGATGCCCGTCGAAAGGATTTCTTTCTTTGTCGAGAGTTGCTCAAACTTAGGAGCCTCGCGGTGAATGGGATAGGCTCCCTGCATGTTGAGTTCCTTCATACCGTCGATAGGCTGACCGATCACGTTGAGCATACGGCCCTTAATCTGGTCGCCGGAAGGCATCAGGATGGGCGAACCCATAGGGATGGCCTCAAGTCCACGATGCAGACCGTCGGTGTTGTCCATAGCAACGCAACGCACAGTGTCTTCGCCAATGTGTTGCTGAGCCTCGACAATCAGCGTGCGCCCGTCGCCACGATCAATCTTCAGAGCATCATGAATCTTAGGCAAAACTTTCTCAGCATCTTGGCCTGTCGTATCGAAATAGACGTCAATGACAGGACCGATAATCTGGGAAATGTGTCCAATAATTTGTGACATAAGCTTACTAATTATTTAAAGTTAAATTCAGATTTGCTTGCAAAGATAGTAAAATAATCTTAATCTTGAAAAGATTTCGAACGAAAATTGTACCTTTGCAATCAAAAAAATCACATTTATGGAAATTCATTACACAGGAGTTATCATCGCGGTGTGTACATTTCTGATCATTGGAATGTTTCATCCGCTGGTTATTAAGGTAGAGTATAAGTGGGGCACGCGCTTTTGGTGGGTATTCCTCTTGCTGGGATTGTGCAGCATTTGCGGTGCCTTTTTCGTGGCCGATGTGTTCACTTCGGCCGTCATCGGCGTGCTTGGCGCCTCGTTCTTGTGGTCAATCGGCGAACTGTTCTCGCAGAAGAAGCGTGTCGAAAAGGGTTGGTTCCCCATGAATCCAAAGCGGAAGGATGAATACCAACCTATTGACAAGAACGAGACGCTGTGCCCCGTTCATCATGGACGCAGCAAGTATGCAGTAGACGATTAATGATTCCCATTCAATTACCACGGCCTGGTAAACTGTTTACCACGCGCTGGTACAAGTATTACCACGGCCTGGTACAAGTATTACCACGGCCTGGTACAAGTATTACCACGGCCTGGTACAAAGATTACCACGTGCTGGTATAGGGATTGGGAGAATCTTGTACTGATTACAAAGCAGCGAAGAAAGGAAACCAGGACCATCGTTTAGCAGATCATGAAGACGGAACTGATACTGGTAGGAAAGACTGCCAACAAGCATTTTGCAGCAGGAATTGACGACTATGTGGGGCGCATTGGCCACTATATGCCGTTCAGCATGTACGTGATTCCCGAGCTGAAGAATACAAAAGCGCTCACGGAGGAGCAGCAGAAGGAGCGTGAAGGCGAACTCATCATGCAGCGATTGCAACCTTCTGACTGGGTGGTGCTGCTCGATGAGCACGGCCGCGAGTTGCGTAGCATCGAGCTTGCCGACTGGCTCAGCAAGAAGCAGAACGTTGTCAGGCGGCTGGTGTTTGTCATAGGTGGCCCCTACGGGTTCTCCCCTACCCTCTATGCCCGTGCCAACGAGAAACTATCGTTGTCGCGCCTGACGTTTTCCCACCAGATGGTGCGCCTTGTCTTTACGGAGCAAATCTATCGCGCCTGCACCATCATCAAGGGCGAGCCTTATCATCACGAATAGTTCGGAGGCGAATGCCTGCAACACCCGTCCTTCTACCATTACTACTGCGTAATATATATAAATAGGTGTAATTTTTAACGTCAGAGTGCGTTTTTTCAGAAAAAAGACGTATCTTTGCATCGATGAATCTTGAAACGAGAATCATAGAACGCTACGAAGACTTGCCTGCAGAGCACGAGGGCAGTTTCTTCCATAGCCGCGAGCTGTTCAGGGTGGCGGCTGCCACGTCTGGACATCGGCCGCTGATGGCAGTTGCCTTGCGAGCAGACGGTAGTGTGGCAGCCCGGTTGCTGGCTTGTATTCGTCGGCGAGGTTCGTGGTTCCCTCCCTATTTGTTCACTCAGGGGCGCATCTTCGGCGAAGGAGATTATGCCCCCGACGTCGACCGAGACGAGGTGTTTGGATTGTTGTTGCAGGCTGTCACGAGTAAGTTCAAACGCCCGTTGTGCCTCTATGTCGAGTTCAGCAACATCAGCCAGAAGATGTTTGGCTACAAGCAGTTTCGCGAACAAAGTTATTTTCCTGTAAGTTGGCAGGAAGTGCATCAGTCTTTACATGGCATGGCGCCCGAAGAGCGACTCGACGAAAAGACTCTTCTTCAGATTCGGAAGAGCCAGGAGGCAGGTGTCGTAACTCGCATATTGACAGAACATGACGACCCGAAGCCGTTCTATCAGCTGCTACGCGCCTACTACAGGATGAAGCCGCGTAAGTTTGTGCCCTCGCTCACTTTTTTTGAAGAACTGCTGAAGTCGCCTGAAGCCCGGCTATGTCTGACAGAACACAACGGAAAGGCCATTGGCTGTTGCGTGCTGGTCTTTTCGGGTGGCAATGCCTATCTTTGGTTTATGGCAGCCAAGCGAATGAGCCAAGCAAGTCTCCATCCAGACACAATGACGGTCTGGAATGCCATCCAGTTGGCACGGCAGGAAGGCTGCCGCCACATCTATTTCATGGATGCAGGGTTGCCTTTCCGGAAGAGCAATTACAGGGATTTCATCCTGAAGTTCGGTGGAAAACCGGTTGCCAAGTATCGTTGGTTCCGGTTCTCCATCAAGTCGCTGAACAAGTTTCTGGCTTGGCTCTATCGCGAATAGTCGGTTCAGAATGCCGACATCAGGTACATGGCAGCCAATCCAACCAACATTCCAACAATAACTTTCCATCCTACGTGGCGGAAATACCATCCTATGTGCATTCTCTCAATCTTCAGCATGGCCAAGCCGCTGATTGATCCTATGCCGAGCACGCAGCCTCCAAGCGCCGTGCAATAGACTACAAGAGGCCAGTAGAGGCCGTCCTGAAGGAACTGCTGCTGAGTGGGAAGCGAGTCTGAAGCGGGAAGTGAGATGACTGTCATGAGCGTTGCAAAAGAGTCGAGCACGCTGCTCACCACACCTGAGAGAACTCCGATAATCCAGATATTGCCGACGTTCTGCTGGCACCACTCTGATAATTGGCGGAACACGCCGGTCTCGCTCACTACACCTATAGCCAACATGATGCCCATCACGTAGAGAATCATCTGGATGACGCTGTATTTCATCACCTGAGGCTTGCGCTGAGTAGAGAGCGGATTGGAATCGATGAGCTTTCGGTTGACGACTTCATTGACCACCCACAGGACGGATAGCACACACAACGCGCCGAGGAAAGGGCTGAGCTGGGTGATGTTGTGGAATGTGGGAATAAACCAAAGACCGCCCACGCCTACAAGCAACATCAGCAATCGCTGCCAAACGGCCAGTCGGGTGTCGTCGCCTCGATAGGGCATCGTGATCCAATCTGTGTCGCATCGTTCGGGCAACATGCGTCCAATCCATCCTATTATAATGAGCCAACTAAGCAGACACGGCAATGCCATCGTCATGGAGAAGCGGGTTGCCGAGACGTTTCCAAGGTTCCAGAGCACGAGTCCTGCCGGGTCGCCGATGACGGTGAGGGCTCCGCCGCAACTGGCCGAGATGACGATAGCCGAGGCAAAAATCATGCGTTGGCGGCGGTTTTGGATGATTCCGTGCATGATGATCAGCATCATCAGCGTGGTCGAGAGATTATCAAGATTGGCTGAGAGAAGCAGGGTGACAGCCGAGAGAGTCCAAAGCATCTTCTGGCTGTTGCGAGTCTTGAGCAACTGACTGATGAAGTCGAAGCATCCGTTATTGTTTAAAATCTCGACAATGGTCATCGTGGCAAGCAGGAAGAGCACTATTTCGGCGGCTCTACCAACGTTGGGCAGGAATATTTTGCTGGCAATAAACTGCTTAGCTGTCAGGCTGGTTGCAGTTGCTCCGGAGAGGTAGTCGGCATATTCCTGTGGATGTTGGGACATGACGAAGTCGCTGCCGTACGAGATATACAGCACCCACCCTACCGTTCCGGCAAAGATGGCAACGGCAGCTTTGTTGATATTTGTAAGGTTTTCTGTCGAAATAAGCAAGAACGACAGCAACAGAATCAGCAATATAATGAGCGTCATAAATGAAGATGGTTTTATAGTTATTTCGCAAAAGTACGAAATATTCTTCATTTAGCCATCGTTTTTCAGACATTTTTTTATTTCTCGAAGCGAAAAATAGATTTCTTCCTGCATGCGGAACAATAGCCAGCAGCCGCGGAAAGGTATGTAGCCGAACTTATAACGATTGCGCCAGGTCAGTCTTTCGGTCTCAATGTTCTGCCAAGTTTCTTTAAGTAAAGACAAGCCTGTGGCGCGCTCGGAGGGCTCCAGTTGATGGCGATACTTGAAGTAGAATCCGTAAAGTCCTATGCAGTTAAGCCACCGCTCGTTCTCGTAGATGTTCAGGACCTCGTCAGACGAACCGCATTCCACGAGTTGGCGTTTCATACTTGCATTCGCTTTCAGGTAGTCAAAACGCTTCACACTGACCTGATGGGTGACTGACTGAGCGTGTTGCCTGTAAAAGTAGGTACCCTGTGAGCATCTGACTTCCCTGGAGTTCAGATAATGCAGGCGGGTCGTGTTGTCGTCGCTGTAGGAGCGGGCCGACTCGTCGTAAGGGAAAGTCTTGTGAATATGAGCTCGAACCATGTAGACCCCATGAATCTTCCAAGTCAGGCTAGCTTTGAAGGCTTCGTATCCGCTAAATACTTCTGATGCAGGCATGGGGTAACAAGAGACGCTATTGCCCTCAGCATCGCTGTAGACCAGTCGGAACAACACGCTGTCGGTCATCGGATTCGACTCAAAAACTGATACCGTTTGCTCAAGTGCGTCGTCGGAAAGCCAGTCGTCGCTATCCAGAAAACAGATGTATTTGCCTCGTGCATGACTGAGAGCAACATTTCTGGCGTGGGCCTGTCCTTGATTCTCTGGCAGATGAATGACCTCGATACGGGCATCATGCCCTGCATAGGCATTCAGAATCTCCAAGGAGGAATCGGTTGACGCATCATCAACACAAACTATCTGAATGTCCTTCAACGTCTGCCTGAGAAGCGACTGCAGACAGTCGGCAAGGTACTCCTGGGCATTATACACCGCCACCAACACCGTCACTTTTTCCATATCTTGCCCAGCTTTGATTTAACCTTTTCCCAGATTTGGGTCTTCGTGTACAAGATTCTGAGAGATATTGCCCCACTGATGATCGATAGAAGAATGCCCGTTGTCCAGTAGATCCAGCTGCTGGGAGCGAATGTGGCTGCAAAAGAAAGGAGTATCAGCGGGAAATGGAGTCCGATGTATCTATACACGGTGGCCGACATCACATAGCGATATTTCCAGCGCATGTAGAAGAACAGCATCAGGAAGTCGAAAACGGAAGCAGCCATGATGCCATAGCCCGTACCTGTGAGCCCGGCCATACGGAATCCATAGACGACAGCGATGACGACAAAAACATCGTAACAGGCTTCCATGAGCAGATAGGAGCGGGAGTCGCCTCTGGCCAGTGGCAGATAGGAAATGGGCAGTTTCACGGCACGTATAAACATGGCTATCACCATCACCTGCATCATGCCTAATGCCGGCATAAACTTTCCTGTATATAGAACAGGCAGAAGAATGGGGAGAAACGTCTGGAAAACAACCAGCATGGGCGATACCAAGAGAATGCAGATCTCTATCTGGCTGTTCACGGCATCATTCAGTTTCTCGCCTAATTCCGGTATTCCGGAGATGCGCGGAAAAAACTCTGTGTCCATAGCCGAAAACACCATACCTGCATAAGTCATCGTCATCACATAGCCTGCACTATAAAGTCCCACCACATCAATCGAGTCAACGTTGTTTAGGAAAGCACGAATAGCAAAATCGGCGCCACTGCCCATGATGCCAGCAATGACGAAAGCAATTCCAAGCCACACCATTCCGAGGCCTTCGCCCAATAGCGAACGGCTGAACGACAATCTGAGTGGATAAAGCCGATAGGAATAGCCGATGGTAAGTATCATCTGCAGGAATCCTACCAAGAACAGGGCTGGAACGATGGCTGCCACATGCCACACATAATAGAGAGGTACTGTTGCTATAAGTGAAACGATCACATTATAGACAGAAATCGTTGCCAGAGAGCGTAGTTGGCGGGTGCCTTTCAGCACCGCCGTTTCTCCCGCTGTTACCGCAAGCATGGCAACAACAGGCGAAAGCAATACGAAATGCAGGGTGTGATCGCCCCAGGTGAAGGTCCAACGATTGAGTAAAGGGCTTGCCAACAGGCAGACCATCATGCCGAAAAGTGCGGTAAGCATGCTCCATGACCTGATAAGCATGATGCTATGGCTGAGACGTTTTGCATTATTCTTCTCGTAAGCGTCAGAAATTTCCCTGACGGCGCTGATCGAAATGCCAAGATTGGTAGAATCGCTGACCAGTTTGATGGTGGAATTGAAAAGTGAAGCAAGTCCTACGCCTTCGGTACCAAGCAATACGGCAACCAGCTTGGTGCGGACAATGCCGACCAAGATGCTAAGTCCCTGCACACCTCCAAACAATCCTGTATATTTCAAGATGTGGGTATATCGTTCACTCTTTTCTTTCATCAACTACTATAAACAACGGCAAAATAGTCATTATATTTTAATTCATCACGACAAAAATACCACTTAAATTTGGAAATTCACGCACTTATTTGTAATTTTGCAGTATGAAACTGTCAATTATTGTTCCAGTCTATCAGGTAGAACATACGCTGAAACGATGTATAGAAAGTATTCTTGGGCAGAGTTTCCGTGACTATCAGCTGATTCTTGTCGACGACAAGTCAACTGATGGATCCTCTCAGATATGTGATGAATACCAACAAAAAGACCACCGGGTACAGGTGGTTCGTCATCAGCAGAACTGCGGACTTAGTGAAGCCCGCAATAGCGGCCTAAAGAAAGCTAAAGGCGAATATGTCACTTTTATTGACAGCGATGACTATATCGCTTCTAACACTCTGAAACCTTTGATGGAATTGCTGGCCGTCCATCATGATTACGACATATTGGAGTATCCGATACACGAGGGAATTGGCAACCCCCGAAAACAGAATCAGAGACTTTTCAGACAAAAAGAATATGCGGATATGGGGGCATACTGGTACGAAACGAAAGCCTATCAGCATACCTATGCAGTCAACAAAATATTCAAGAGGGAACTGTTCAGACAGGTTGCCTTTCCTGCTGGAAAGAAATTCGAAGATGCTTTCACACTTCCCGTGCTTTTGGAAAAGTGCCATGTCATAGCAACAACAACAGAAGGATTGTACAACTACTGCTACAATTTAGAAGGAATTACGGCTCAAGCAGACGGGAATGACCTGCGTGATTTGCTGGATGCCCATCTGCAAGTCATTGAGCGGAAGGGTGTCCTCTACCCTATTAATTATGATTACTTTTCACACATTCTAAACATTGCGCTCGATGTTGCAGAGCAAACAGGAGAGATGCCAAATCTACCTTCTCCTGATAGCGTCTGCAAGCGTGAAGGACAAGAGAAACCTCCTCTCAAGGTGAAATTGTATAAAACATTAGGAATGAGTAATTTATGCAGATTGAACAAACTGGTACATCTATTCTACAGGAAGGGCCGTTAGTAAGTTTTATCATCATCGCTTATAACTTGCCGATTGACATGCTCAAAGAGTGTGTCGAAAGTATTCTGACGCTTGGTCTGGATCATCGCGAATACGAAATCATACTGGTTGACGATGGCAGCGATGTTCCGGTAATTGCACAGCTGACAGACTTCCAGGACGTGTTGTTCTACTTGCGTCAACAAAATCAAGGTATCAGCGTCGCGCGGAACAATGGCTTGCGTGTTGCTAAGGGAAAGTACATACAGTTTATCGATGGAGATGACAAGCTCCTGAACGCCCCCTATTGCCAATGCATGGATTTGCTTCGTGCAGAGAATCCTGACATGTTGCTCTTCAACTTTACTGACAAGGATCATCCGTCTGGCAAGGCAATAAAGTATGAATCTCCATCAACAGGGGCCTCGTATATGCATACCCACAACCTTCATGCTTCTGCTTGCTGTTACCTTTTCCAGAAGAATCTTCTGGCAGGCCCAACTTTCACACCGGGAATCTATCATGAGGACGAAGAGTTCACTCCCCTACTGATGCTGAAAGCCGAAAAAGTGATAGCTACTGATTCAGCTCCTTATTATTATCGGAAGCGCGAAGAATCTATTGTCAACAAAGTGGATGATAATGAGCATGTAGCCAAGCGCCTCGATGATACTGAGCAGATTATCTACAAACTGAAGCATAAGGCCGATACTCTACCTGAAATGGAACGCGTCGCTATGAACAGGCGTGTTGCCCAACTGACGATGGACTACCTGTATCAAATGATGAAAGCAGGTGTATCTCAGGAAGATTTGGACGAACGGGTGAAAAGACTCGAAACTCACTCGCTATTCCCCTTGCCCGACAAGCATTACACCTATAAGTATTCTTTGTTCCGATTGTTGAGCAAGAACAAACTTTCCAGAACAATCATGTCAAAAATCATCAGATAGACACTTGTTATGAAGATTCTTCTCTTAGGTGAATACAGTAACGTACATTGGACACTGGCCGAGGCTTTCAGAAAACTCGGCCATGAAGTTACCGTTGTGTCTAATGGCGATTTTTGGAAGGACTATCCGCGCGATATAGACCTGAGCCGCACCTACGACAAATGGGGAGGAATAAAATATGGAATGCATCTCTTGTCAATATTGCCGAAGCTGAGAGGTTATGATGTGGTACAATTGATCAATCCTATGTTCCTTGAGCTGAAAGCTACGCATATACTTAAAATCTACAAATACCTCAGGCGTCATAATAAAAAGATATATCTCGGTGCCTTTGGAATGGACTATTATTGGGTGATGACATGTTGCACTGATAAGCCTTTGCGCTATAGCGATTTCAATATAGGCAACGAACTTAGGAACAATGCGGATGCGCTTAAAGAAAGGGCTGACTGGCTGAACACCGACAAAGAGATACTCAATAAATATATTGCAAATGATTGTGATGGGATTATAGCAGGTCTCTACGAATATGATGTTTGCTACAGGCTGCATTTTCCTGACAAAACAACTTTCATCCCTTTTCCCATCAACATTGCCCCTGCCATTTGTGAAGAACCCACTCCGATGGAAAAGCATGGGAAGACATGGCCGTTAAGGCTTTTTATAGGTATCAACAGGGAACGGTCGGAATATAAAGGTACCGACATTATGCTTCGTGCAGCAGAGGCTATCAAGAATAAATACCCGGAAAAAGTGGAACTGCGTATTGCCGAGAGTGTACCATTCCATGAGTATGTTGAAATGATGAACGGAGCTGATGCTATTTTGGATCAGTTATATAGTTATACTCCCTCCATGAATCCCTTGGAGGCTATGAAGCATGGTATCATCTGTATTGGTGGCGGTGAACCTGAAAACTATGAAAGCCTGCATGAGGCAGATTTGAGGCCTATCGTCAATGTGCAGCCAAACTATGAGAGCGTTTATGAAGAATTGGAGAAGTTGCTGACAAGTTCAGTAACCGTCGTCAAGCTGCAGCAACAAAGCAGGCAATATGTGCTTAAACACCATGAAAGTCAAAAAGTAGCTCAACAATATATTCAGTTCTATCTGAAAAAACAATAATTTTCTGCCTTTCAGTTTGCCATTCAGAAAAAAAGTCGTACCTTTGCAGGAGTATATTTGTAATTTGCACCTGAATGGAAGCATTCTTTCGTACACATACGTATCTTGTAGAACACGTCAATGCCCCCGTCCGCCGCAGGCTGATGGACGAGATTGATTGGCGTGACAGGATGATTGGCATCAAGGGTACGCGTGGTGTGGGTAAGACGACCTTCCTTCTACAATACGCAAAAGAGCATTTCGATACTCAAGACCGCCAATGCCTTTATGTGAATATGAATAATTTCTATTTCCAGGATCGAGGCATTGCTGATTTTGCAGGTGAATTTGTCAGACGTGGCGGAAAGGTGCTTCTCATCGACCAGGTCTTCAAACAGCCCGATTGGAGTCATGAGCTTCGTCGATGCTACGACCTTTATCCTGATTTGAAGATTGTCTTCACGGGGTCAAGCGTTATGCGCCTGAAAGAAGAAAATCCAGAACTGAACGGAATTGTCAAGAGCTACAATCTTCGTGGTTTCTCATTCAGGGAATTTCTGAACCTAAAGACCGGCAACGACTTTCAACCTTACACGCTAAACGAAATTTTGAAGGACCATGAGCGCATTATCAAAGACATACTCCCCTTTGCCAGTCCTTCAAGGTATTTTCAAGATTATATTCATCATGGTTTTTATCCTTTCTTTCAGGAGCACCGTAATTATTCGGAAAACCTACTGAAGACGATGAACATGATGACCGAGGTAGACATCTTGCTTATTAAACAGATTGAATTGAAGTACCTCACTAAAATAAAGAAGCTATTCTATCAATTGGCCGAACAGGGACCTAAAGCTCCCAACATCTCGCAATTGGCCAATGACATTGAGACCAGCCGGGCTACTGTTATGAACTACATCAAGTATCTTGCCGATGCCCGACTGATCAATATCATCTATCCCGTGGGGGAAGAATTTCCCAAGAAGCCGTCGAAAGTTATGCTTCATAATTCCAACTTGCTCTACGCTATCTATCCTATCCATGTGGAGAAACAAGATGCGATGGACACGTTCTTCGTCAATTCGCTTTGGAAAGACCATATCGTCAACCAAGCAAACCACGAAACCAATTACATCGTTGACGGAGATTTGAAGTTCAGAATCTGTGATGCGAAAAGTGAGCAAAAGATTCGATTCTCCCCAGATACCTATTATGCCCGCTATAATACAGAAGTGGGTAAAGACAATCTTATTCCACTATGGTTATTCGGATGTCTCTACTAGATATATTTACACTAAATCATTATACAAAACATCATTAAAGTTTTAACTAAAATGGCTAAAGAAAAAAGATTTATCACCTGTGATGGTAACGAGGCTGCGGCTCACGTGAGCTATATGTTCTCGGAGGTAGCTGCTATCTACCCCATCACTCCGTCTTCGCCTATGGCGGAGCATGTCGACGAATGGGCTGCCCGCGGCCGCAAGAACCTCTGGGGACAGAATGTCTCTGTGCAGGAGATGCAGTCGGAAGGTGGTGCCGCAGGTGCTCTTCACGGCTCGCTGCAGGCTGGTGCGCTCACCACGACGTTCACCGCTTCGCAGGGCTTGCTGCTCATGATTCCTAACATGTACAAGATTGCCGGCGAGATGCTGCCTTGCGTCTTCGACGTCTCGGCTCGTACGCTGGCCAGCCACTCACTCTGCATCTTCGGCGACCATCAGGACGTGATGGCTTGCCGTCAGACTGGTTTTGCCATGTTCTGCTCGGGTTCCGTACAGGAAGTGATGGACCTCACCGCTGTGCCTCACCTCGCTACACTGAAGACGCAGATTCCGTTCGTCAACTTCTTCGACGGTTTCCGCACCTCTCACGAGTACCACAAGATCGAGGTCATGGAGCAGGAAGACGTTGCCAAGCTCGTCGACCCCGCCGACGTGAAGCGCTTCCGCGACCGCGCACTCTCGCCTGAGCGTCCCATGACGCGCGGTACGGCTGAGAACCCCGAGACCTTCTTCACCCATCGTGAGGCTTGCAACGCCGCTTACGACAAGGTGCCCGAGGTCGTCGAGTACTACATGCAGAAGGTGAGCGAGATCACCGGCCGTGAGTATCACCTCTTCGACTACTACGGAGCTGAGGATGCCGAGCGCATCATCATCCTCATGGGTTCGGCCACCGAGGCTGCCCGCGAGGCCATCGACCATCTGGTGGCTCAGGGCGAGAAGGTTGGTATGGTGGCTGTCCACCTGTATCGTCCGTTCTCAGTGAAGCACCTGCTGGCTGCCGTGCCCAAGAGCGTGAAGCGCATCGCCGTGCTCGACCGCACAAAGGAGCCGGGTGCCGAGGGCGAGCCTCTCTACCTCGACGTGAAGAGTGCCTTCTACGATGTTGAGAACAAACCGCTCATCGTAGGTGGCCGTTACGGTCTGGGTTCGAGCGACACCACGCCCGCCAAGATCATCGCCGTGTTCAACAACCTCGCTCTGCCCGAGCCGAAGAACCACTTCACCGTGGGTATCGTCGACGACGTGACGTTCACCTCTCTGCCTGAGGTTGAAGAGATGGCACTCGGTGGCGAGGGTATGTTCCAGGCTAAGTTCTACGGCCTTGGTGCCGATGGTACCGTGGGTGCCAACAAGAACTCTGTGAAGATCATCGGCGACTCTACCGATAAGTACTGCCAGGCTTACTTCTCGTACGACTCGAAGAAGTCGGGCGGCTTCACCTGCTCTCACCTGCGCTTTGGCGACACGCCCATCCGCTCTACCTATCTGGTGACCACCCCGAACTTCGTGGCTTGCCACGTGCAGGCTTATCTGCACATGTACGATGTGACGCGCGGCCTGCAGAAGAACGGCACGTTCCTGCTGAACACCATCTTCGACGGCGAGGAGCTTGTCAACTTCATCCCCAACAAGGTGAAGCGTGTGTTCGCCCAGAACAACATCACCGTTTATTATATCAACGCAACCAAGATTGCCCAGGAGATTGGTCTCGGCAACCGCACGAACACCATCCTGCAGTCGGCATTCTTCCGCATCACGGGTGTGATTCCTGTGGAGCTCGCCGTTGAGCAGATGAAGAAGTTCATCGTGAAGTCTTACGGCAAGAAGGGTGAGGACGTTGTGAACATGAACTATGCTGCCGTCGACCGTGGTGGTGAATACAAGCAGCTGGCTGTTGATCCCGCTTGGGCCAACCTGGCCGACGACGAGGCTAAGGCCGACGCCGCTCCCGCATTCGTGAAGGAGCTGGTTCGTCCTATCAACGCTCAGGCCGGCGACCTGCTGAAGGTCAGCGACTTCGTGAAGCACGACACCGTCGACGGCTCGTGGCAGAATGGTACCGCAGCCTTCGAGAAGCGTGGCGTTGAGGCTTTCGTTCCCGTTTGGAATCCCGAGAACTGTATCCAGTGTAACAAGTGTGCCTTCGTTTGCCCGCACGCTGCCATTCGTCCGTTCGTGCTGACTGCCGACGAGCTTGCCAAGTTCGACGGTCTCGACACCATCGAGATGAAGGCTCCTGCCGCTATGAAGGGCATGCACTTCCGCATCGAGACCTCTGTGCTCGACTGTCTGGGCTGCGGCAACTGCGCCGACGTATGTCCGGGCAACCCGAAGCTGGGCAAGGCACTGAAGATGGTGCCGTTCAACCCCGATGCAGAGGACATGAAGAAGGAAGCCGAGAACTGGGAGAAGCTCGTCAAGGACGTCACTTCGAAACAGGATCTCGTCGACATCAAGTCGAACGTCAAGAACTCGCAGTTCGCTCAGCCGCTCTTTGAGTTCTCGGGCGCTTGCTCTGGTTGTGGTGAGACTCCTTATGTGAAGCTCGTCAGCCAGCTGTTCGGCGACCGCGAGATGATTGCCAACGCTACGGGTTGCTCGTCAATCTACTCTGCTTCTATCCCCTCCACACCTTACACGAAGAACGCCAAGGGTCAGGGTCCTGCCTTCGACAACTCGTTGTTCGAGGACTTCTGCGAGTTCGGTATGGGTATGGTGCTCGGTAACAAGAAGATGAAGGAGCGCGTCGTGATGCTTCTGCAGGAGGCTTGCGAGAAGTGCGACGTCACGCCTGAGTACAAGGCTCTCGCCGAGGAGTGGATTGCCAACAAGGAGGACGCTGAGAAGACGAAGGAGATTGCTCCGAAGCTTCGCGCTGAGATCGACGCTTGCGCCGCCAAGGGCTGCGAGATCTGCAAGGAGCTGCAGACGCTCTCTCACTACCTCGTGAAGCGTTCGCAATGGATCATCGGTGGTGACGGTGCTTCTTACGACATCGGTTACGGTGGTCTCGACCACGTCATCGCCAGCGGTGAGGATGTTAACCTGCTCGTGCTCGACACCGAGGTTTACTCGAACACCGGCGGACAGTCGTCGAAGGCTACGCCTCTGGGCGCTATCGCTCAGTTTGCTGCTCAGGGTAAGCGCATCCGCAAGAAGGATCTCGGCATGATCGCCACGGCTTACGGCTACGTCTATGTGGCTCAGGTGGCCATGGGTGCCGACAACGCTCAGTGCCTGAAGGCTATCCGCGAGGCTGAGGCTTATCCCGGACCGTCGCTCGTCATCGCCTACGCTCCCTGTATCAACCACGGCTTGAAGGCCAAGGGCGGCATGGGTAAGAGCCAGGCTGAGGAGGCCAAGGCCGTTGAGTGCGGCTACTGGCACCTGTGGCGCTACAACCCGCAGCTGGCTGAGGAAGGCAAGAATCCGTTCTCGCTCGACTCGAAGGCTCCGCAGTGGGAGAAGTTCCGCGACTTCCTCCTGGGTGAGGTGCGCTACCTGTCGGTACAGAAGGCTTATCCCAACGAGGCCGATGAGCTCTTCGCCGAGGCTGAGCGCATGGCTAAGCTCCGCTATCAGAGCTACGTGCGTAAGGCAGCCGAGGACTGGAGCAACGAGTAAACAACAGTTTATGAATAATAAAAAGAGGTGGGACCGCAAGGGTTTCACCTCTTTTTTATGCTTCCAGCAGGAACAGAACTGCATTACCAGATTTTTACCAGCGCGTGGTAAACGATGTACCAGGGCTTGGTAAAGGATGTACCAGGGCTTGGTAAACGATGTACCAGGGCTTGGTACACGATGTACAAGGGCGTGGTAAAAATATTACCAGGCTCTGGTAATATGATAACCAAAGCCTGGTAATAAGTCTAAAGCAAACGGTTACATTCTCAGCAACAGTCTTCAACACTGTCAGAATGTAGGTAAACGGACGAAAAGATGATCAGGCATGGACAAGCGTTCCAATCTCCTCGCCTTCCATGACGCGCTTCAGGTTGCCTACGACATCCATGTTGAAGACATAGATGGGCAGGTTGTTGTCCTGGCACATGCAGATAGCGGACAAGTCCATCACCTTCAGATTGCGGGCCAACACCTCGGCATAGGTGATGTCGGTGAACTTCGTTGCTGTGGGATCCTTTTCTGGGTCGGCAGTATAGACGCCATCCACGCGCGTACCTTTTAACATTACGTCGGCTTCAATTTCTACACCACGGAGCGACGAACCCGTATCGGTGGTGAAATAAGGCGAACCAGTACCGGCAGAGAAAATGCATACTTTGCCAGCCTTCAGAGCCTCGATGGCGCGCCACTTCGTGTAGAACTCGCCCACAGGTTCCATGCGGATGGCCGTAAACACTTGGTTGGCCACTCCAGCAGCATCGAGGGCTGAGGAAAGAGCCAACGAATTGATGACTGTAGCCATCATTCCCATTTGGTCGCCCTTCACGCGATCGAAGCCCTTTTTGGCTCCGCTCAATCCGCGGAAGATGTTTCCACCGCCAATGACGATGCCAATCTGCACTCCCATCTCGTGGATTTCCTTAATCTGGGCTGCATACTCAGAAAGCCGCTGGGTGTCAATGCCGAAACCTGTTCCGGCAGCGAGGCTTTCGCCGCTCAACTTCAAAAGAATTCTGTTAAATCTTGCCATATTACGATAGTTATTAATGAATGATGTTCAGATGATGAATTGTACTTCCTTGAACGCATACGACTGCACTTCCCCACTCTGCTTCCTCAGCATGAGAAGGCCAGACCTGTCGGTTTCCAATATCTCGGCCATGAAGTCGCCCGAGGCATCGTGGAAGGTGAAGAATCCTTTTCCGCGCCGATAGAGCATGGCGTTATAGCGCATATAAGTGAAGTCGACCATGCAACGGCAGACGTTCAGCTTGGCTAAAATGCGGCGCAACACCTCGTCACGATTGAACTCTCTTCCCAAAATCTGGCGCATAGAAACAGGGTTGGGCGCATCGCTCAGGAAAACATCCTGGTTGACATTGAGGCCGATGCCAATAATGCTGTCACGAATGAAAGTACCGCTCAGCCGGTTCTCAATGAGGATGCCGCATAGCTTCTTGTCTTTCCAGTAGATGTCGTTAGGCCATTTCACGCTGACGTCCTTCATGCCATACGATTGCATGGCGTCGCAGATGGCCAGCGAGATGGCCATAGAGATGTGGAACTGCTCGCGAGCTTCTATGTCGGTGGGATGGATAAGCAGGGAAAAAAGCAGATTTTTGCCTCGTTCAGACTCCCACGAGTTAGAGCCGCAACCGCGACCAGCTGTTTGGAAATCGGCCACACAAATGGTTGCACCCTCGCCTTCAGCAGACTGATACTCAAGCAGATACCGATTAGTTGAATCTACTTCATCCAGATAAATTGCTTTTGCTTCCATACAATGCTTAATAGGCTTTTAGTTTAATAGACCACCATCGGATTGAACGCATTCTCCCAATGCTTGATGATGGGGATGCCTTCGTTCTTGTTGCCGATAATCGTGATGACATCAAAGCGGCAGTTGAGCCTGATGCGGTTCTGCTTGATG